>WNFL01365876.1_pt1 | contig 17864 bp, 18 predicted proteins | sample 5400361 | NCBI WGS metagenome assembly WNFL01 (sample SAMN13153351, study PRJNA577476) | soil metagenome | isolation source: 40 cm soil on Douglas fir-dominated hillslope | place: USA:California | collected 2013-09-17 | reverse complement strand
CCGCCACTCCCTCGGGTCCATAGAACTGCGAGTACCAGGCGGTTATATGACCGCTCGCGTTCAAAGCCGCCTGCATGTCGATGAGCGTCGGCGGGCCCTTCGGGTCCCACCCATGTTCGTCGGCACGCATCCATTGGACACGCCCCGGTCGACCCACCTCGCGCGCCAGCAGCGCGGCGTCGGCGGCCGCATCCTCGTGCCCATTGCGTCCATAGCAGCCCGAACCGTCGATGTAGATCACTCGCACGTCCGCGTCGGGCATACCGAACATCAGCGCCAGCTGCTGGCGCAGGTTGTGCGTGGCCTGACTGGCAGACCAGCAGGTGAGCTTTCCGCCTTCGAACGATGCGACCGCGCAGGACGGGCCGATGGACCCATGCGTGTGAATGGCGAAGTCATAGGTGGCGGACAGTCGTCTGTCCCCTGCGGCGAGCGCTGCGTTCACGTCGCCGCGGTCGCTGGTGACGTCCTCTTTGGTGATCTGGGTGGAACGCACGTAGTCCCACAGCTTGTTCTCGTCCGGAAGCCCCTGCCAATCCGACCAGCTGGCTTTGAGTTGTCGTGCGCCGCTGATGGCGCCCCATTCGGTTTGGGCCACGACCGCCAGGAAATTCCTCTGGCGCACCACTCTAATGACGCCCGGCACGCGGCTGACCGAATCGGTATCGACCGACAGCAGGGTAGCGCCGATGGCGGGCGGACGCACCACTCTCCCGTGCACCATACCGTCAATGCGGAAATCGTGCATGTAGGTAAAGCGGCCCCACACCTTGTCCGGGATGTCCAGCCGCAGCTGCGAACGGCCGACGGTGGCGTAGGTAGCGGGGTCTTTCAGCGCCACATTCCTGTCGAGCGTGAGCGCAAAGCTCCTGCCGCCGATGAGCTCGCCATAACTGACGGACCCGGTGCCGTGCTTCGGCTTGATGATACCTTCCACGACGATCAGTTCGCCTTCGCCGACGTGCAGGCGGTCAACCGCCTGCCGGAGCAGGGCGCGGCGCGCCGTCGCGGCCGCCTGGCGAATCTGCACGCCGCCATTTTGGATCGATAGACTGCCGTAGGTGGGACCTTGGTCCGGTGTGAGCAGCGTGTCTCCCTGGATGACGTTGACTCGCGCCATGGGAACGTCGAGCTCCTCGGCCACGATTTGAGTCATGGCCGTTCGCACGCCGGTGCCAAGATCCACTTTGCCGGAATAGACCGTGACCTTTCCTTGCCGGTCGATGGCAAGAAAGCCATCGACCTGATCCGGTGCCACGGCTTTCGCCGGTACTGCGGAGGCCGGCAGCCCGGCCATTCCCGGATCGGCTATTGCCGCGAATGCCCCTCGTACCGGCACCGCAATACTCACGACCAAGCCGCCGAACTTGAGGAACTCGCGCCGGCTCACCGGATGCGGCGATGACATCTCATGATCCTCAGGTGCCGCGGGACGCGCGCTTCACCGCACGCATGATGCGCAGGTGAGTTCCGCACCGGCATAAGTTGTAGGCGAGTGCCAGCTTGATTTGCTCATCGGTCGGGTGTTTGTTGGTCGACATCAATGCGGCAGACTGCATGATCATTCCGTTGATGCAGTAACCGCACTGCACGGCCTGTTCATCGATGAACGCCTGCTGGAGCGGATGCGGCTTCTCCGGCGTACCGAGCCCCTCCAATGTCACGACGCTGCGGCCGGCCGCGGCGACCGCGGGAATCACGCAGGAGCGTATTGCAGCGCCGTCGAGATGGACGGTGCAGGCTCCGCATTGGCCCAGGCCGCAGCCGAAGCGCGGCCCGTGCAAGCCGAGATCGTTTCGTAGCGCGTACAACAGCGGCATGGCGGGATCGTCGATCGTCAGGCGCTCCGTTTTGCCGTTGACATGGAGAGATATGGATTGGGTTCCGGCTGTCATTGTGTCCCCGCGATCGTGGAGCGCCAGGTCGCCCCGATGAATGTCGTCGGGGCAGGTTGCACCGTGATGTCGAGGCGAGTGCCGCGGGTTTCATTCGTAACCAATCGGCGGTGCCGCCGCCCATCCGCCGTCGTGGAGCGGCCGGCAGCGCCGCGAGCAGTTCAAATTCGCCGCAGCAGCATTCGAATGCGGGCCAGCAGCTGTCGCGGGCTGAACGGCTTGGTGATGTAATCGTCGGCGCCGAGCTCGAGGCCCATGACTCGATCTGCCTCATCGAGCACGCCGGTGAGCATGATGATGGGAATCGCCCATCTTTCGCGCATCCCGCGGGCAAGCGCCATGCCGTCCTCGCCCGCCAGGCGCAGATCGAGCACCACCAAATCGACCGCTTGATCGGCGAGGATCCGCATCATGTCCTTGCCGGACGAAGTCGCGCTCGTCCGCAACGCATTTGCCGCGAAATACTCCTGCAGCATGTCGCGAATCTGGGGATCGTCATCCACCACCAGGATGTGCGGTTGAACGGTCTCAGGCATATCCCGCAAACCCTATGCAAACACGATTGCCGCACGGCTCCAGCTCGGTGCTCGAACGTCACGGCTGTGACCGCGGCGGGGTCAGCTGTTGCGGACTGAACGGGAGTGCGTCGGAGGACCCGTTCCGGGCACCTGCTACGGCTGTAACAGAACTTTCGAATCCTGAGATACGACCGTAACTCGGTTGCGGGAACCTTTCCCACAACCAAATCTCGCGGCCGAATGGCGGCGAGGTTAGCCGCAGGGGTTTCGGCACTCAATGGGTCATTGGCAAGAATGCAAAGTCAAGCGCAAGGTGAGATCAATGTCTATGGCGTGCCGCGAGTCGGCGCGTCGCGGTTCGGCGTCGAACCCGAGGAACTTCTCGTCGGGACACATCTGATCGCTCACCGTCGCGGCTATACCCACCACGGGATCTACCTCGGCGACGGTCGGGTCGTACATTACGCCGGCCGCATCAAATATCCGCACGGATTGATCGAAGAAATCTCCCTTGCCGAATTCTCGGAGGGGCGCGCGCTTCGTGTCGAGAAACCGGAGTCCGGACGCTTCAACAGGCATGAAATCGTGCGCCGGGCCCGCTCGAGATTGGGTGAAAGCCGCTACGATCTGCTGAGAAACAATTGCGAACACTTCTGCAACTGGTGCCGGCTGGGGGAGAATCGAAGCTTCCAGGTCGAGTGCCTGACCGCGCCGCTTCGCCTCCTATGCAGTGCGCTGCTGCTCCTGTGCTCGACGTATCGATCGATTCGAGGACTCCGCGCGGCAGCCGACCAAGAAAGTGCGGAGCATGCGATATAACCTCACACCGGCGGCAAATGCCTTGGCAATTTCACCCATGAACCGCCTGGACACCGGAGCGAACCGCTTGCGCGTGGGTGTGCAATGGTTGCGGCATCACTTCCTGGCAATGATCGGCGCGCTCGCGGCATTGGCCTTGGCGGTGCCCGCGACGGCGTACTACTGGACCACTGCGCGTTTCATGGTCTCCACCGATGATGCCTATGTGCAGGCGGATTCGACCATCGTCGCGTCGCGGGTGTCGGGTTATGTATCGGCGGTGCTGATCGAGGATGATCAACCGGTCAAGACCGGCCAGGTACTGGCGCGTATCGACGACCGGGACTTGCGGGCCGCGTTGGACCAGACCCGGGCCGAAGTTCAGGCCAGTCAGTCCGAGGTCGACACCCTCCAGGCGCAACTTGCGGAGCAGAGCACGCTGATCGCCAAGACGGGCGCGAGCGTGGCGGCGAGTCAGGCGGCGTTGGACTTGGCGAGTCTCAATCGCGTGCGCTACCGGAAAATGGCGGGTATCGGCTACAGGAGGCTGACGCTCAGGCGCGCGAGCGCACCGCCGATCTCGCCAGAGACGAGGCAGCGCACGCCACAGCGCAGCGCGAGGTGGGGGTGCTGCAGGCGAAGCTCGCGGCGGCACAGGCCCTGCGCGACCGTTCGCAAGCCATCGAGCAGCGCGCAACTCTCGATCTCGGGTACACGACGATCACCGCGCCCATCGACGGGGTGGTCGGCGCCCGCACCGTCCGCCTGGGCCAGTATGTCCAAGCCGGCACACAGCTGACCGCGTTGGTGCCGTTGCAAGAGGTGTACATCACGGCCAATTTCAAGGAAACCCAACTGACGCGCGTACGAGCCGGCGAGACGGTGCGAGTGCGTGTGGATACCTTCCCTGGCAACAGTTTGCGCGGCTGCGTCGACAGCCTTGCGCCGGCCAGCGGTCTGGAATTCAGCTTGCTGCCGCCCGACAACGCCACCGGAAATTTCACCAAGATCGTCCAGCGCATCCCGGTAAAAATTCGTCTTGAATCCCACCAACCGCTGCTCGGCCGGCTGCGACCCGGAATGTCCGTCGAGGCATCCATCGACACCCGTCCGAGCGCAGGCTCGGCAGCTACAGGCCCCTGCAATGCGCCAGCGGCGCATTGAGGGCGGAGCGTCTCAATGTCCACCGCATCGGCTCTCGTCCCCGCCGCGCCGATCGAGCGCGGCGATGCGCGTGTGCCCGCACCCGCCGCGGAACAGGTGTCTTACAAGACCTGGGTGGCGGTGGTCGGCTCGACGATCGGCGCGTTTCTGGCCATCCTCAACATTCAGGTGGTCGGCGCCTCATTGGCGGACATTCAAGGCGGCATCGGCGCCGGCATCGACGACGGTGGCTGGATCACGACATCCTATTTGATCGCCGAAATCATCGTGATTCCGTTGAGTGGTTGGCTCGCGAGCGTGTTTTCATTGCGCACGTATTTGCTCACCAGCACCGTCGTATTCCTCGGGTTGACCGCCGCCTGCGCGTTCGCACAGACCTTGGGTCAAATGATCGTGATCCGCGCCGCGCAGGGGTTCGCCGGCGGCGTGCTGATACCGCTCGCCTTCACCATCATCATGACCAAACTGCCGCGCTCCAAGCATCCGGTCGGCCTGGCGATCTACTCGGTCGCGGTGGTCTTTGCGCCCTCCATCGGTCCGGCGGTCGGCGGCTATTTCACCGACACGTTCGGGTGGCAGTCGATCTTCTTCCTCAGCCTGCCTCCGGGCGTAGTCATGGTCGCGATGCTCTGGTATGCCCTGGAACCCGCCCCGCTGCGGCTGCATCTGCTGCGTCAGGGTGACTGGTTGGGGGTGCTCACCATGGCGGTGGGTCTCGGCTGCCTGGAGACCGTGCTCGAGGAAGGAAACAAGGACGATTGGTTCGGTTCGCCGTTCATCCTGCGGCTGGCAATCGTCGCGGTGCTGAGTCTGTGCGCGTTCGTCTATCTGGAGCTGAAGCGTTCCGCGCCGCTGTTGAATCTGCGGCTGCTGGCGCGCCGCAACTTCGGCTTGGGCACCTGCGCCAATTTCGTATTCGGGTTCTCGATGTTCGGTTGGGTGTATCTCGTGCCGCAATACCTGTCTCGCCTGCAGGGCTACAGCTCCCAGGAGATCGGCGGAGTGATGGTCTGGCTCGGGCTGCCGCAATTGCTCCTGATCCCGTTCATCCCGAAAGTCATGCAGCGCGTCGACGCGCGTCTGTTGGTCATCGTCGGTTATGCGTCGTTCATCGGCGGAAGTTTGCTGGCGATGACCCTGTCCGACGATTTTTCGGGTCCCGAATTCCTGGGTTCGAGCTTGGTGCGTGCCATGGCGCAGGCGATGACGATGGCGCCGCTCTCGGCTATCGCCATCGCCGGAATGGAATCCGAAAACGCGGGCTCCGCGTCGGCATTGTTCAATGCGATGCGCAATATGGGAGGCGCCGTCGGCATTGCCGTGATCCAGACCTTCCTGACCAAGCGAGAACAATTCCACTCCAACGTTCTTTCCTCGCACATCACCTTGCTCGATGAAAGCACGCGGCAACGACTCGACCATCTGAGCCGATATTTTCTGGCGCACGGAGTCAGCGACGCCGGGGCCGCGTACGGCGAAGCCGTTGTTGCGGTGGGGCGCGCAGTTCGGCATCAGGCGTTTCTCATGGGATTCAGCGACACCATCGTCATGCAGAGCGCGGTGTTGGGGCTTGGACTGGCTGCCGTATTATCGCTGCGCAAAGCCATGCCGTCCGGCGTCGCGGGAGGTCATTGATCATGATCAACTCCCGGCCACGCATCGAACCGGCCGCGGGCGTGTCGGCGTTGCTGCTGACCGTCTTGTTCGCGGCCGGATGCGCATCGAGCGTCCGTTATGTACGGCCCGCTGACCCGTTGCAGACCAACTATATCCAGTCGTCGTCGGCTGCGCCCGCGCCGCCCGCCGGCACGGCGGGTGCAACCATTCAGCACGTTTCATTGGGCCAAGAGCCGCCGGATGCCTGGTGGACGCTGCTCGGGTCGGACGAGATCAATCGGGTGGTGGCGCTGGCATTGCAGAACAATCAATCGATCGCGGCCGCGCAGGCGCATCTGGCGGCCGCGCGCGAGCGCATTCGCGCGGCGCGCGGCGCCTTGTATCCCGAGGTGGATGCGGCGGCGGGCGTTCAGCGGACCCGCTTCGGCGCCCCCGTGTTGGGCCCGCTGGCCAAGGATTTTCCGATATTTTCCGCCTATGCCGCGGGTCCGGTAGTCAGTTACGACTTTGATCTCTTTGGCGGAACGCGATCGCGCATCGACCAGGCGGCCGCCACTGCTCAATACGAGTCCGCCGAGCTCGGTGCAGTGGCGCTCAGCGTCAGCGGCAATGTAGTCATCGAGGTGCTGGAGATAGCGGCGCTTCGTGCGCAAATCCATGTGGCGCAAGAGATCGTGGCCGACGATGAACATATGCTGAGTCTCATCCGCGCCGCGCGCGAGGCGGGCGCAGTGTCAGGAATGGATGTGCTCAGCGCGCAGAGCCAAACCGATCACGATCGTACGTTTCTGCCGCCCCTGTACCAGCAATTGAGTGCGGCGCAGGATGCGCTGGCAGCCTTAAGCGGGGTGGCGGCGGCCGACTGGACGCCGATCGACGTGGAACTGACCACGCTCGAGCTGGCCGACAACCTGCCGGTGGCGCTTCCGTCTGAACTCGTGCACCGTCGGCCCGACATCGGTGCGGCCGAGGCGCAACTGCATGCCGCGAGCGCCGCGGTCGGCATCGCCACGGCAAATATGTATCCTCACTTCGCGCTCAGTGCCCGGCTCGGCGAGGAGGGCCTTCTCGGCGGCGGTCCGTCAGAAACCGCCTGGAGTGTTTTAGGAGGCCTGACGGGACCGATATTCCACGGCGGCGCGTTGACGGCAGAGCGGCGAGCCGCGCAAGATGAGTACCAGGCGGTCTTTGCTGCCTACCGGCAGACGGTTCTGAACGCTTTCAGTCAAGTCGCCGCCAGCCTGCAGGCGCTGGGGAACGACGCGGAGTCGTTGCTCACGCAACAGCGGGCGCTCGAGTCCGCGAGCGCCTCGCTCGTACTCACCACACAAGCTTACAAGGCCGGCAACGCCGGATACGTACAGGTGCTGGATGCGCAGCGGCTGCATCAACAGGCGCAACTCGGGGAGGTGCAGGCGTACCGCCAACGTTATGTGGATGCGGTGAAGCTGCTGTTGGCGGCCGGGGGGCGCGTCGATTTACCACCAAACCGATAGTGCACCGAGAAGTGAGGGTTTCAATTGAAACCGCAATTCGGCTTGTCGCAACCCCGCGGTGACCGATGACGTACAATCTGCCGCAAATTTCGTTGTGCGCCGTCATCATCTCGGAGGCTAGCCAATGCATTCGTTCCGCCCGTTCCACCTGTATAGAAACCCACTAGCTGCTTTTGCCGTGCTGGGTGCGTTGTTCGTGGTCGGCGAGCCGGCGTCGGCTCAAACTTCGGCCAACTCCAATGCTCAGGATACAAGCCATGCGTGTCCACACGATGACAGCGGGTTGAAGTTGCCGGCCGGCTTTTGCGTCACCGTTTTCGCGGACGGTGTCGGGCATGCTCGCCACTTGGTGGTTGCGCCGAATGGAGTCGTCTACGTCAACACGTGGTCAGGCCGCTATTACGGGAACGACACGCCTCATGCCGGCGGATTTCTGGTGGCTCTGCAAGACACCACCGGCACGGGAAAGGCAAACGTGAATCAGCGTTTCGGTGAAACCGTGCGGAGCGGCGGCGCGGGCGGGACGGGCATTGGTCTTTACAAGGGCGCATTGTTCGCCGAGATCAACGATAAAATCGTCCGCTATGCGCTGCCGGCCGGCGCGATCGTTCCGCAGGGGCCCGCGGAGACGGTCGTGTCCGGATTGCCGCTGACCGGCGACCATCCCATGCATCCGTTCGCGATCGGCGCCGACGGTTCCATGTATGTCGACGTCGCCACCGCGACCAATGCCTGTCAGGTGCAAAACCGCTCGCCGAAATCGCCGGGAATCGATCCGTGTAGAGAGCTCGAGACGCGCGGCGGAATCTGGCGCTATGACGCGAATAAGACGAACCAAAAATTCTCGCCGGCCGAGCGCTTAGCGACCGGCATACGCAATGCCGAGGGCTTTGCGATCGATACGGCGGGAAACCGTATATTCGTCACCCAGCATGGGCGCGACCAGCTGCATACGAATTGGCCGGGCCTATACAAGGCCGACGAGGAAGCGACGCAGCCGGCAGAAGAATTGCTGCTGTTGACGCGGGGCGGCGACTACGGCTGGCCCGAATGCTATTACGACGCCGTGCAGAGGAAATTGGTTCTCGCGCCCGAGTATGGCGGCGACGGGGGCAACAAGCTGGGACCGTGCGCGACCAAGGGCGCTCCCATCGCGGCGTTTCCGGCGCATTGGGCGCCGAATGGGATGGCGCGGTATGACCAGCAGCAATTCCCCGCGCGCTACCACGGCGGCGTGTTCATCGCGTTTCACGGATCTTGGAATCGAGCACCGTACCCGCAAGGCGGCTACAACATCGTGTTTCAGGCGTTGGCCGGCGATCGCGCATCCGGCACGTGCGAAATATTTGCCGATGGTTTTGCGGGGGCGGTGGAGACACCGGATCAAGCCGCGCATCGCCCGTCCGGCGTGGCCGTTGGACCGGACGGCTCGCTCTTTGTGTCCGACGACGTGCGCGGACGGATTTACCGGATCGTCTACCGCGGCGGATCAGGGAGCGGCAGCGGATCGCAGGTCACTCCGTGTCCGAGCGCATCGGCGCCGGCCGGCAGCATCAGTGCAGCAGACGCCAAACCCCCGGAAGGCACTCATCCGGATGCCGGTGCCGCCGCCGAAACGGCGAGTCTTCCCGTTCCGAATGGGGCGACCAAGGAAATGATCGTACTGGGCGACCGCATCTACCACGGTCAAGTTGGCGGAGCGACCTGCACGGGCTGCCATGGCGCGGCCGGCACGGGCACAGCCCTCGGTCCCAACCTCACGGACACTCAATGGCTGTGGGGCGACGGCAGCTACCCTTCTATCGCGAAGACGATAACCGCCGGCGTGCCGGAGCCCAAACAATATCGATCGCCCATGCCGCCCTTGGGTGGGGCACAGCTCACCCCCGATCAAGTATCGGCGGTCGCGGCCTATATTTGGGGCTTGAGCCACCGTGCGCCTCAATAACGTGACCGAGCGCTATGCGCCCGCGATGGCGAGACGGGGTCCGCTGGCGAGATGAGTCCGCAGCGAGACTAGGTCCGCAAGTAGCTGGCGCCGTTCACGTCGATGATGCTGCCGGTCATTGCCGCCGGAGCATCGAGGGCGCAAAACACCGCGGTCCGCGCAACTTCGTCAGGCATGGTAATCCGGCCCAGGGGGTGCTGCGCCAGAATATCGGCGCCGCCTGGGCCGGCCAGAGAACTCGCCGCCATGTCGGTCTCGACAAACCCCGGTGCGAGGCAATACACATACACGGCACGCGCCGCCAGCGCCTTCGCGAGCGATTGGCTCAAGGAGTTGAGGCCCGCTTTGCTCGCGCCGTAGGCCGGCGCATTGGGTTCTCCGCGGAATGCGCCGCGCGATGAGATGTTGACGATCCGGCCGCGTCCCCAAAAGGGTTCTTGAGATTCGGGTTGGGCGGCCATCGCCTGGGCGGCGAGCAGCGACAGGTTCGCGGGACCGAGCAAGTTCGTTCCGATGGTTCGCCGCCATGCCGCCTCCCATGCAACGAAATCCGTGGTGAGGGGCGGGTGATCGGCGAACAGTCCCGCATTATTCACCAGGATGTCGACCCGCCCGAGGGCCAGGACGACGTCGCTCCACAATTGCGCCGTCGCCGCCGCATCCCCGAGATCCGCCGAGCACAGACAATGTCCGTCGCCGGCGAGTTGCGCGCGTGCCTCTTGTGCCGCTTCTTCATGGGTGTGGTAATGCAGAGCAACCCGCACTCCGCGCGTGGCGAGTGCGCGGGCGATCGCGCGGCCGATGCCTCGGGAAGCACCCGTCACGAGCGCCGTCATTCGACATCCTGAGTCGCTCATGGGCGATTACGAGCCATGGCTATCCGGCCGCCTGTGCGGGAAAAGCCTCCACGCGCCTTCTGCCTTGAGCCAGGGTTCCGAGGGGTAGTCGGTGATAGTCAAGCCGCCATCGACGATCAACGTCTGCCCGGTCACGAAGCTCGCTTCCGACGAGGCGAGAAACACCACCGCGCGCGCGATCTCATCCGGAGTGCCCATGCGGCCGAAGAGCGACGCCGCACGGTCGACTTCCTCGTGTCCGGTGGTCACATCGGTGGCGATCCAGCCTGGGGAGACTCCGTTGGCGCGGATGCGATCCGGCGCCCCTTGTACCGCCAGCGCCCGCGTCAGACCTTCCAGCGCCGCCTTGGCGATGCCGTACGTTCCCCAGGTGCCATGCACGGCAGCGGTGGAAGAAATATTGACGATCGAACCACCGCCGCGGGCGCGCAGTATCGGCAGCGCATGGGCGGCCACGTGGTACGCGGCATCGAAATTGATCCGCATGATTTTGCGTAGACGTTCGCCGGGGCCGTCCTCGGCGTGAATGTCCGAATATCGGGTGCTGGAGCCCGCATTGTTCACGACCACGTCGATGCCCCCGAAGCGCGCGCTGACGGCAGCAATCAAGCCCGCCGCGTCGGCCTCTTCGCCCAGGGTCGCGGCAATGAACGCCGCTTCAGCGCCGGCCGCCTGCAACTCGGCCAGCACGCGCGCGCCTTTCGGCGGGTCGCGCCCGGTGATGGCGACACGCGCGCCCTCGGCGGCAGCGCGCAACGCGATCGCTCGGCCTATGCCTGAGTTGCCGCCGGTGACGAGAACGATTTTGCCATGAAGTTTCATGAGGCAATTGTAGCGCATTGAGTTACAGCCAGGATTTCTACGTCAGGAAAAGCCCGTAGCGGCGTGGCGCATCGGGCGGATGTGATTCCGGTGGTCTCAGCCGAGGCGCCGAAGCAGGGCCATCGCTGCCGCCGGATTGCGCACCTTGTGGCCGCTGATGACATAGATGTAGACGTCGCGGGCTTTGCCGTCCGCGCCGCGCGGTTCGACGTAGTCGAGCCCATCGGCCACGGCGCCGGAGGCCCAGGCGCGCGCTCGCGCGGCCCAGACATCGAGGGCGGCGTCGGAATAGCCGAATTCTGCCGCCTGCTTCGTACCCATGATTCTGGCGTAGACGAAGGGAGCGGTGGCATCCGCGATTTGCGGGTAGGCGGATTCGGCAGCGATCGCGACGGCGACACCGTGCTCGCGCACCAGTCCAATGAAATCGGGAGAGCGAAAACTCGCGTGCCGAACTTCGACCACATGGCGTATCGCACGCCCGTTCACTTCCTTCGGGAGGAGTTTCAGGAACGCCTCGAAGTCGACAGGATCGAATTTCGTGGTGGGTAGGAATTGCCAGTTGATTGGGCCGAGTTTGTCCGCGAGTTCCATGACGCCGCCTGCGAAGAACCGCGCGATGGTCCGGCCCGCATCGGCGAGCACGCTGCGATTCGTGGCGAAGCGCGGTGCCTTCACGGAGAAGACGAAACCCTCCGGCGTTTCGTCGCGCCATTTGGCGAAGGTCTCCGGCTTCTGCGCGCCGTAAAAAGTGCCGTTGATCTCGATCGATGTGAGCTGGCGGCTGGCATATTCGAGCTCGCGTTTCTGCGTCAATTTGTCGGGGTAGAACGTTCCCCCCGCCGATCCCGACCCGAATTGCGCCTGTTTCGCTCATGTGCGCCCCTATGGATCCGAACTCAGAGGCTGAGTATTCCAAACCCAGGACCCGAACGGCAAGGCCGTTGAGATTCGTTAGCGTCACTGTAGCTGTTACGAGTGAAATGCCGTGCGCCGCGCCTGCAATAGGCGCAAATTCTTCGGATGTCACTCTTTTTGCTGACCCGACGGCACTCCCGCTCGCCGGACGTAGGAGAAGGACATGACTAATTCAAAGTTGAGATTCGGATTTCCCCTGGCGGTTGCACTCGCGACGGCAAGCGCGGCGGCTGTTGCACAGCAGGCGACGGTTTCAGGCGATGCGCAGATCAAGGCGAATGTCGTGAAGTCGCTCGATCGACACCCGGAATTGAGGGCGCCTAATTTAATCTCCGTGCAGACCCGCGGTGGTGTGGTGTATCTGAACGGTCAAGTCAGTGCGGGCCAGCAGAGCGCAACGGCCGAGACGGTCGCCGAAAGAACTCCCGGCGTGACACGGGTCGTGAACTCGATCTCCATATCCCGTTAGGGCCAATGGTGGTGGAAGGATTTGTATCTCGAAGTTAGTGCTGGATATCCGGCACTGACTTCTTTTTGATTGGCTCCCCCGGGACGGATTCCAGTCTCGAACCTGCGACTCCCGCCGGTCATGCAGCGCAGCAAAAATCTGGTCGACATGACCATCCCCGGCAACATTACATCTGAAATGTTTCTGGCGTCTTTTGTAACCTGAACGGCGCGCAGATAGCCTAGGCTTCGGTTCAGGCATCTCGCACTGGCTCCGATGCTCCGTACGTATGCATGGTTCGAGGGCTTGTTCCGAGGAACTGTCTGGCATGGCCGACGAGATCGCATCGACGCTGCAGCGGTGGTTGACCGAAGAAGGGGCCACGATTTGGGAGTCGGCGGTCAGCATCGGTGACGACGATCTGATGGTCGCCGTTCAAGCGCACGATCGCCGGGCGCTGAAGAGTCTGTACCTTCGCTACTTCGAACGTCTCGTACAGTTCCTTTCGCGATTTACCGCGGATGGCGAACAGATAGAAGACATGATCGACGACGTATTTGTCGATGTTTGGCGGGACGCGAAGGAGTTTCGGTTCACATCCCGGGTTAGTGCGTGGATATTCCAATTCGCGTACCGACTTGCGATGAGTTCCGGAGGGCCGCGACGAGCGCTGCTCTCAACCGACTCGCAGCGGTTGAACGGGCAGTCAGACTGCGGATTGACCGGGCTATCGGCCGAGCAACTCGCAACGGTGGCACTTGCCTATCAAATGCGGTTTTCTCTGCAAGAAATCGGGATGATTACGTCGTGTTCGATCGATACCATCAACTCGCACATGGTTCAAGCTCGTTCTGGACTCCGTGACTCCGTCGGAAGCGGGATGCAGGCGACTCCGTAGAACCTCACGAATCGAGTGTAAGTGATTGTTCTATTGGCTCTCGGCACAGAGCCGCAAACCGTGAACGGTAGGTCAAGGAGATATTCTCACAATGATCAACAGACGTACTTTCTCGGCCGCCCTCGTTGCAGGCGCCGCCGCTTCGTGGACATCCACTCGCGGCATGGCCGCTACCGCTACCCCGACCAAGGCGCGCAACGTCGTCCTCGTGCACGGGCTTTTCGCCGATGGATCATGTTGGTCGGAGGTGATCGCACGATTGCAGGCGGCGGGCCTGAATGCCACGGCCGTGCAGAACCCTCTGACGACGCTGCCTGAAGCGGTTGCCTCGGCCCAGCGAGTGCTGGCACGGCAGGATGGCCCGACAGTTCTGGTCGGGCATTCCTTTTCCGGGATGATCGTCACGGAAGCGGGCATGCATCCGAATGTTTCGGCTCTCGTTTATGTGGCAGCACGAGCGCCGGATGCGGGCGAGGATTACACGGCATTGGCCAAGACATATCCCACGCCACCGGCCTCCGCCGGCATCATTTTCGACGGCGACGAAGGGCGCCTCGGCGAAGCGGCGTTCTTGCGCGATTTCGCCGGCGACCTGCCGGAAGCGAAGGCTAAGGTGCTTTTTGCGGTCCAGCAACCCTTCCAGAAGGCTCTGCTCACAGGCAGGACCACCCAGGCGGCCTGGCGGTCGAAGCCGAGTTTCTACGCGGTCTCGACCGAAGACCGCACCATCAATCCGGACCTTGAACGCTTCATGGCCAAGCGCATGGGCGCCAAGACCATTGAAGTGAAGGCAAGCCACCTGTCGCTGATCTCCCATCCCGACGAAATCACCAGACTAATCCTGGAAGCCGCGCAACCCGCCTAGCGCGTTCAGTCAATCGGGATTTCTCCAGGCTCATGAGTCCATGGCACTGAATCGCGCTTTCGTGTTCGGAATCAACGGAGCGGGCCACGGTCAAATTCTTGCGGACGCAGAATCCCCTGAACCAGGAGCGTGTGAATGAAACCTCGTGTCTCGATACTGATGGTGACTTCAATCGATGGCCGGCTACATCCCAGTCGCTTCACCGCGAGTCCCGATGGTACGCGACGCGACTGGTCCGAGCAGTACGAGAAAGTTCACGCCTCCCTCCAGGCCAACGCCTGGCTGGTCGGGCGCGTCACCATGGCGGAGATGAGCAGGACCGGCCCCCACGCGCCATCCGGGCCATGGAAGGTTGAACGACCGATCCACGTTGCTAAGACAGATGCCGCCACGTTCGCCGTTGCGCTCGACGCTTCCGGCAAGCTTCACTTTCAGGGCGCGAAGCTGAGCGGCGACCACGTCATCGTTCTCGTTGGTCGAGATACCCCCGATAGCCATCTGGCCGAACTTGCGGCTGACGGCGTCTCGTACATTGTCTCCGCAGGCACAGAGTTCGACATCCCGAGCTTGCTGGATGTGCTTGCCCGAGAGTTTGGCGTCAGGCACCTCGTCGTGGAAGGCGGCGCCAAAACGAATGGCGCTTTCCTGGCCGCCCAGGTCGTGGACGAGTTGCGAGTTCTGGTCGCGCCGGCGCTCGATGGAGCGCAGCAAGTTCAGGGAATCGTGGATTACCGCACCGGCCTGGCAGGGGTCGTGAGGATGCAGTTCAAGGCAGCGGACGTGCTCGATCACGGCGTCGTCCAACTTGCGTATGCGGTGTTGCCCCCGGACGCGTGATGCGGCTCTGACTCTCAGTACTAAGGCGCGTAACGGGTGAAGATATAGTCGCGGTCTTTCACAGGTACGTGACAGGGGAAGCAAGTGCCATGCTTCGCTTCGTCAGCGGGGTTGCCGTCCTTATCAAATTGAGCGTACCCCCACCCCCCGGTGGTAGCGTATTTTTTTGAGTCCTTGACCATGAACTGCAGGTACCAAACCGGAGCGGATCCGGCAACGAAGGATTGTTCGCGGCCAAATACCTTGTTGTTCTCTTCGGACGGCACGTAATTCCAGGCGAGTCGTGCCACAACAGCACCGTCCGGAAACGATTGCTTACCCTCGCGATAGGCCTTGATTGCTATATCGTTGCCCAGAATTGCTCGAATATCGTTCAGATTCCCTGCTTCGTGGGCCACGGAGATCAGCTTCCAGTCTCGGTATCCGGGAAAGATTTTGATTCCGAAGACCGGGGCGGCTGCTCCCTCGGCATGTTCAGATGCGGCGGCCAGGTAGCTCACTACGCCGGCCAGCGCAATAACTGCAACCGAAACGAAGAAAATCCGTCTCATACGTGGGGGGTGGAACGGCATCACCATGCCGCACGCGTAGCGGGACTTCGGCTCAAGAGGATCCGGCTGACGACCAGGACCCATGCGAGGCCGATGATTGGCGAGACGAACCGCGAATAGGCGCCGTCCGGTGCCCAGAATCCACCGCTCAGCCAGGTGGTGCCGCCCAGCACGCTGAGCACGACGGCTGCGACCCCGGCCGCGAACAGCGCGTTCGAAATCAGCCCCGCCCGCCACAGCCCGAACGCCCCGGCCATGATCAGCATCGCGCGCGGGAACGAACTCAGCACGACGAGGACCCACGCGAAATCGTTCAGTGCCGCTGTGAGCGCGTCGTTTCCGGAGCCGGCGATCGAGTACGCGAGGGCCGCGCCCATCGAAATAAGCAGCAGGAACAGCCCTCCGAGCGCTGCGCTGGAGGCGGTCGCCGCGGCGCCCCAGCCGTCTTGACCCCCATCCGCCAGAGTGGTCTTGAGCGCAGTCGCGAACCACATGAGGTTGAGGATATTCAGGCCGGAGACTACCGCCGCGATCAGGATCCGCGCGCGATTGCCGATGTAGAACGCGACGAGTGCGTCGGGCGATGCGCCGACCTGCGGCTGATAGCCGTAGATGACGTACGCGATGATGAAGAAGACGACGAACTGGATGCCGCTCGTGCGCCACAAGCGTTCCCAGAACACGGGGGAGTTCACGCTGGCGGGCGGGGTCATGGCTGTGGTGGATGCGCTCATGTGGATCTCCTCTCGACTGAAGGTGAATTCTCATTGTATTGACTTGCAGCTCTCGTGAACTTTGTGAACAAAAAGCTGACGACGGGGTCTTGTGGGTTCACTCGAGGTCTCCTGGAGATCAGCCACCTTGCGCGCTACGAGTGAGTCGGAAATACATTGTACTTTTGTGCTGCTCTGCGGCAACAAAATATTGACCGAGATCGCCGCCCCCTGCAATTATCCTTGCACGACGCAAGCGGCGCCGCAACCAGCAGTTCATAACCAGAGAGAGTTGCCTGGCGCGAGGAGGTAAGGTGCATGGTAGACGAAGGATCGATATTGGTAACCGGGGCGGCTGGCCAACAGGGGTCGGTCGGACGCACTGTCACCGACCTGCTCCTCGATCGAGGGTTTCCAGTTCGCGCCATGGTGCGGCGCGAGGACGAACGGGCGGCGTCCCTGCGAGCCGCCGGCGCCCAAGTGGTGGTCGGCGACCTCCTCGAACCGGGTGATGTTTATCGCGTCGTCAGCGGCTGCGGCCGGGTCTACTTCGGCATGTCCGTGTCCGCCGGGTACCTCGAGGCGACCGTAACCATGGCGGCCGTGGCGCGGGAAGTCGGAGTGAACGCGTTGGTCAACATGTCCCAGATGACAGTCTCCGAGATGAGCATCCAGAACACCACCCCGAGCCGTCAGCAGCGGCAGCACTGGTTGAGCGAGCAGGCGCTCGCGTGGTCGGGGCTGCCTGTCGTAACAATCCGACCGACAATGTTCCTGGAGAGCTTTTTGCAATTAGCTGCTCCGAGCGTCCGCAGCCGAGATCGCATCGAACTGCCGTTCGGGCGGGGCAAGACCTCTCCGGTTGCAGCGGCTGATGTCGCTCAGGTAGTCGCTGCCGTTCTCGCCGACCCTGTGCCGCACCTGGGCCTGATCTACGAACTCACCGGTCCGCAGTCGCAGGACCTGGATGGGGTCGCCCGCGAATTCTCGGACGCGCTGCACCGAGAGGTCACGTACTCCGACATCAGCCCCGAGGAGTGGGAACAGAGGCTGAAAAAGCAAGGTATGCCGGAGCATCTGACGGGGCATCTTTTGGCGATGGGCGAGTTGCACCGGGCGGGTCGTTATGACAGACGGGCGGACGGCGTCCAACGGCTGACCGGCCGGCCGGCGATGAGCGTCCGGGAATTTGTGTCGCTTTACGCGGAGGAGTTCGGCGGACGTCGCTCCTAAAAGGCACACCGCGCCAAGAGCACGGCTGCAAGCCTTCTCGGTGATCCCTTCCGAATGGCGTAAACCGCCCGCAGGCCCAAGTCCGCGAACGCTGGCGGATTTATGGCCTTTCTTTGCTTCATTTCTACACCAAGCCAGCGCTGCGATCCGCGCCCGGATCTCTGCGACTCCCGCTCAAACGCGCAACGTTGGTTCCGGCATCCACTTGCCGCTACGCGAAATCCCGGCGCTCGGGATTCAAGTTGCTTGTTTGGGGAATCCGGGCGAAGGCGGTCGCGATTCCGGG
>WNFL01078766.1_pt2 | contig 17869 bp, 14 predicted proteins | sample 5400361 | NCBI WGS metagenome assembly WNFL01 (sample SAMN13153351, study PRJNA577476) | soil metagenome | isolation source: 40 cm soil on Douglas fir-dominated hillslope | place: USA:California | collected 2013-09-17 | reverse complement strand
CGGATTTCGCGCGATCTATCTGGGCATGCTGATGAACTGCCTGATCCTGGGCTGGGTCACGAAAGCGATGACCAGTATCGTCGCGACCACGCTGGGACTCAGCGATAACCGAGCCCTTGCGGTCTGCGTCTTCTTCCTGATTCCGTTTACCGGGTTGTATGTCGCACTGGGCGGATTATGGGGAGTTTTGTGGACGGACCTGTTCCAGTTCGTGCTCAAGATGAGCATCGTGATTGCGGTGGCGTATTTTGCTGTGATGGCTTGCGGCGGAATGGGCAGTCTGCTGGCGCGACTGGCGGAAATGCGGGCGGCGGCCGGACCGGACGCGGGGGACGCTACATCGTTCTTTCCTGATTTCTCGAAGCCGCTGAGCACGGAACTACTTTGGACCCTGCCTGCGCTTACGTTCGTCGTGAATCTTGGGCTGCAATGGTGGGCCTTCTGGTATCCGGGAGCGGAGCCGGGCGGCGGCGGATACATCGCGCAGCGCATTTTCAGCGCTAAGGATGAGCGACATGGGTTGTTGTCCGTGCTCTGGTTCAACATTGCCCACTATGCGGTGCGGCCGTGGCCATGGATTCTGACTGCGCTGTCGGTGATCGTGCTTTATCCCAAGCTTGAGCATCCGGAAACGGGGTACATGATGGTGGTCACGCAGCACGTGCCGCCGGCATTGCGCGGGATTGTCGTCGCGGGATTCATGGCGGCGTTCATGTCGACGTTCGCGACGCAGTTGAACTGGGGGGCTTCGTATCTGGTGGCTGATTTCTATCGCCGTTTCCTGAAGAAAGATGGGACCGACGCGCATTACGTAACGATGTCTCGTGTGGCGACGGTGCTGCTTGTCATCGTGGCGGCATGGGTCTCGGCGCAACTGGCGTCCATTCGTTCGGGATGGGAGTATGTGTTGGAAGTGGGCGCCGGCACTGGCGGCGTCTACCTGCTGCGCTGGTATTGGTGGCGGATCAATGCCTGGAGCGAGATTTCGGCGATGGCCACTGCGCTGATTTCGTCCATGGCGTTGCGCTGGTGGGCGCCGTTTGCAGGGAAGCAGCCTGTCGTCTTTGCCAAGACTGCGCTCACTACGACGGCGATCACGACTCTGGTGTGGGTGGTCGTTACCTACTTGACTTCGCCCGAACCGGAAGGGTTGTTGGTGAAGTTTTATCGCCAGGTACGTCCGCATGTTACGGGGTGGGCTCCAATAGCGCGGCTGGCGCCGGAAGTGCCACCCACCCGCGACCTTGGTCGCAACTTGCTTTCGTGGGTTTTGGGATGTGCGATGGTCTACTCGGCGCTATTCGGCGGGGGATGGTTGCTGCTGGGGCCGCGAAGCCGAGGGATTGTATTCTTGGGCATCGCTGCGCTGTGCGGATGGGCTTTGTCGAGGGACCTTTCAAAGCGGAGTTTGTCTACTTAGGGCGATGCAGGAATCTTGCCGGTTGTCACATCAGGGTCTTGGGGGTCACGAGTGGCGGCGGGATGCGGCGCTACACTCCGAAAACGTGACGATTTGACACTTTCTTGACATGTCGTCGGCATCTAAGAATTTAAGAGCAATTATGGGAGTCCCAGGAGCAGCCCGGTCTGTCGTACGAGAAGGGGTCGGCGTACTCCGTCTGGTGCTTGTTGTCGTTTCAATTCTGACTGTGGCCCACGCTACGGAGGTGACCAATCCGACGGGTCTGGATCGCGGATTCAACCGGCTCTATGATCTCGATTTTCCGGGAGCGCAAAAGGAATTCCAGTCCTGGGAGCAGCAGAATCCGAACAATCCCATGGGACCAATCGGAGAGGCGGCGGGCGTTCTCTTTTCTGAGTTCAACCGGCTGGGCGTACTGGAAGCGCAGTTCTATGAGAACGACTCGGCATTTGCCGCACGCAAGAAGTACGACGCGGACCCGAAACAGCGTGCACTCTTCGAACAGCAGCTCACGCGGGCAGAAACTCTCGGGAAGGCTGGCCTTGCGCGTGATCCCAACGATCACGACGCTCTACTGGCGATGACACTGGCGAGCGGCTTGCGGGCCGATTATGCTGCGCTCATCGAGAAACGGAGTTTGTCGTCGCTGCACTACACGAAAGAGGCTTCTGCCTGGGCGGATCGCTTGCTGGCCACACACCCGGTTTGCTACGACGGATATCTTGCGGGAGGAGTCAGCCGCTACATCGTGGGCTCGATGTCGGCGCCGGTTCGCTGGTTGTTGCGTATGGGAGGAGTCTCCGGGGACAAGACTCGTGGGATTGCCGAGCTACAAACGACGGCGACCAACGGCCGGCTGCTGGCGCCGTTTGCGCGCATATTGCTGGCGATCGCTTATGTGCGAGAGAAGGACGAGAGAAGGACACCGCGCGGGCTCGTGAGACGCTGCTCACACTTCAAAAAGATTTCCCCAACAATCATTTGTTCCCGCTCGAACTGTCCCGGCTCGATAAGCCAAATATCCGCTAAGTAGTATGCGTCTCAATCCCGTTCACTAGAAATTCACCACTCTGTAACCTTCCTTTAATACTTAAACCATAGAACGGAAACTGAAACCCAATCGAGGAGGACTATCCGAGTGATACGTCGCATCGCATTGTTGCTGGGGTGTGTCGTTCTGGCACTGCCGCTCATGGCCCAGAAGACGCAATTGAACGGAGCGGGCGCTACCTTTCCGTATCCGATCTACTCAAAATGGTTCAGCGAATACAACAAGCTGCATCCAGATGTCGAGATCAATTACCAATCGATTGGCAGCGGCGGCGGCATTCGTCAGGTATTGGCCGGCACGGTGGACTTTGGAGCTAGCGACGGGCCGATGACGGACGAACAACTATCGCAGGCCAAGGTCAAGATTCTCCATATTCCAACCGTCTTGGGCGCGGTGGTTCCGGCCTATAACATTCCTGGAGTAACCGGCGAAGTTAAATTCACGCCAGATGTGCTCGCGAATATTTTCCTGGGCAAGATCACCAGTTGGAGCGATCCGGCTATTGCGAAGGCGAATCCGGGAGTCAGTTTTCCCAATGAGCCGATCATCGTGATCCACCGCTCGGATGGCAGCGGCACAACTTACATCTTCACTGACTACCTGTCCAAGGTCAGCAAGGAATGGGAATCGGGGGTGGGGAAGGGAACGTCCGTAAAGTGGCCCGGCGGCATGGGTGGCAAGGGCAATGAGGGCGTCGCGGGGCAGGTTCGGCAGTTGAAAGGCTCGATCGGGTACGTCGAACTGATCTACGCTGTGCAGAACAACATCGCCTATGGTTCCGTTAAAAATGCAGCCGGTAACTTTGTGAAGGCATCTCTGGAAGGAGTGACTGAGGCCGCCGCATCCGTGAAGAGCATGCCCGCTGACTTCCGAGTGTCCATTACAAACGCTCCGGGAAAGAACGCATATCCCATCTCCAGCTTCACGTGGTTGTTGATTCCGGTGCCGGCTAAGAATCCTGCGAACGGGAAAATCCTGGCTGACTTCCTTGTCTGGATGGTGGCCGACGGGCAGAAACTGACTCCCGCGCTTTCCTATGCACCACTACCGGACAGCGTCGTGGAAAAGGTCAAAGCGACCATCAAGCAGGTGCGCTAGAAAGCTGAACAGAAATGCCCGTCGCGCAACCTTCATTCCGGCGGAACCAGGAACAGATGCTGGGAGCGAGCGGCAAAAACTTGCGCACGGGACCGTCGGCTGATCATGCTGTCGCCGCGTCGGTATGCAAATGCACAACTTCATGGCGCTTCGGACATTCACTTCTGGCAAGGAGATTGCTCACGAAATCCACAATTAGTCTAGTACTTTAGTAGGGATTATAGAGTATTTTGCGAAAAGGAGACAAAATGAAGGCGGTTCTAAAGGTAGGCGGTATTCTGCTACTGGCATCTTCGGTGCTGGCTCAAACCGCGGCGCCGACCAAAAAGACGGCGCGCAAGTCTGCCTCGGCTTCGGCCGCAGATGTGCAGGCTTTGAAAGATGCCGTGGCGGCCCAGCAGCAGCAAATTCAAGCGCTGCAGCAGCAATTGCAGCAGACCAACCAGCAGTTACAACAGAGTTCGCAGCAGTACCAGCAAACCGAGCAACAGCTGCAAAAGGCACAGCAGGCTGCAGCGGATGCGCAGGCGACAGCAGCCAGCCTACAGGCCTCTGCGCCCTCTAAAGACACGGTCGACAAGCTGAATGCGCAATATGCGGACATTCAGACGACCCTAACAAACAACGCCCTCTCCGCACAGGATGAACAAAAGCGGATGACGGGACTCGAGAACACCCTCGGCCGATTCCGCTGGACGGGAGACGTCCGGATTCGTGCTGAGGATTTCTTCCAGACCTATAGCGGTTGTACCTCCTGCGCCGACCGCAACCGGGCTCGGGTACGCGTTCGCTTCGGATTCGAAGGCAAGTTGAACGATGATTTCATCGCTGGTGTGGCACTGGCTACCGGTTCCTTGGGCGATCCAACCACCACCAACGAAACTTTCACGAACAACTTTGACCGCAAGACCATCGGTCTCGACAAGGGCTACATCACGTACAACCCGGTGGCACGCAAGTGGCTCTCGCTAACTGCCGGCAAGTTCGTCTACCAGTGGCAGCGAACCCAGGTCACGGGCGATCCCGATACCAACCCGGAAGGCTTCGATGAAAAGTTCTCGAAGGATTTCACGAGTATTCCGGTGCTGAAGAACGCCAACATTCAGTTCATGCAGTTGTTCTACAACGAAGCCAGCGGCACAGGAGGCCTCTTTCACGGCCACGATTCTTTCGCAGTAGGTGGGCAGATTGGGGGGAAGCTGCAGCTGACGAAGTTCTGGACAATGACGCCATCCTTCCTGGTGTTGAACTGGCGCTATCCGGACGCGATCCTGAACTCGAGCTTCTTCGCGACGCAGGCGACCACGACGAATAACCAGTTCATTACGTTCGTTGATCCGGCGGACGGAAAGACCAAAGTGGCGAGCTTCCCGGTACCCGGGGAGGGTCCGGGCTGCTCAACACCTGCAAGCAGCGGCCTGCAAAGTTCCCAGGCTTGCGCATTCTCACCCAATGGAATGACCAACTCGACGTATGCGGATGCGGCCGGTCACCTGCACTTCCTCTCAGATTTTTTGTATGCTGACGTGATCTTGAACAACACGTTCAAGACCCCCTGGTCCCGTCTGCCGATCAACCTGCTGGCGGAATACGAACAAAACCTGGGCGCCTCTAAGCATCCTTTCGATTACACGGTATCGAAGGTCGTTCCCGATCCCGGGGCGGTAACCAGAACGGACCTTGGCAGTCAATCGCACGTCTACTACGCCGACATCAGCATCGGTCAGCAGAAGAGCCGCGGAGATATCCAGGTCGGTTATGCATATCTTCGACACGAACAGGATGCAACCATTGCTTCCTTCAACGAGAGCGATCAACGGGCACCGTCGAACATCCTGCAACATCGCATTTACGGGTTGTGGCGGATCCGTCAGAACACGACCGCGGCAGTCACGTTTTGGCACGGGCGCACTCTCGATCCGTTCCTTCAGAATGCGGCGCTGGCGCCAGGGATGAAAGTCTCCACTACGCCGGGAGTGGGCGTTCTTGTGCCGGGGTCCGGTCAAAGCGAACCTTGGCTGAATCGCATTCAGTTTGACCTGATCTACACCTTCTAAGCGCACACAGCGATTTGAGAGGTGTTACAACGTGGCGCCGGTCAAAAACCGGCGCCTCTTTTCTATTGGTATACTGTGAGTGGATGGTATGCGCCGAGCATGGCTGGTCGCGCTGCTGCTGTTGAACCTTGGTGTAGGAGTGTACGCGGTTCAAAACGGCGAAGTGACGATGATCATCGTCCGCGCCGAGGAGAAAAAGCGCGACCGGGTTGTTGCCTGGGTTAACGATACTCCGATATATCAGCAGGATCCCTACTTCGAGGTCGAAGTCCGCGCCGGTGACCAAGTGCTGGAGGGAGAATACGAACCACAAAGTCAGTGCGAGACGTTGCCCGTATTCTGGAAACGCGGCGTGAAAGTTCAGGGACGAGTGCGAGGACATAGCCTGTTTTTGAAACGGCCCAATGGCGCCGAGATTCGCTTTGTGATTCTGAAACGCACCGGGGCATCCGCACAGAAAACGCAGTAAATATCCAAACGCTATTTATGATCCGCCCCAGTGTTGATAGCCCGACGGCTTTACTCAACCGGGAGGAGTCCTGGCTGAACTTCAACTGGCGGGTTTTGGAGGAGGCGCAGGATCCGCTCAATCCGCTCCTGGAAAGAGTGAAATTCCTGGCGATCTCCGCTAGTAACCTGGACGAATTTTTTGAAGTGCGGGTGGGCGGGTTACTGCAACAACTGGAAGACGGCTACAACGCTACTACGCCCGACGGCCTGACGATGGTCGAGGAGCGTGAATTGCTCAACCGGTTGACTCACGAGTTCGTCGAAGAACAATACTCCTGCTGGAATGAGCAACTGCGGCCAAAATTGGCCGAGCAGGGTATTCGGGTCCTGACCATCGACCAGTTGGACGACGACACGCTCGCGTACGTTGACGAATATTGCGAGCGGGAACTGGATCCGCTGCTCACGCCGGTCACGGTCGATCCATCACACCCTTTTCCACGAGTCATCAATAAGGCGCTATGCGTGGCGTTGCTGTTGCGTCGACGGCGGCGCTCGTCCCTCACATACACAGGAGTGGTTACGGTGCCCCGGGCTCTGCCTCGATTGGTCCGGCTGCCTAGCCTGGGTACGATCGATTTTATCTTTCTCGCCGACCTCGTGACGTATCATGCCGCCCGCATGTATCACGGATACGACATCGTGTCATCGGCGGCTTTCCGCGTCACACGCAACAGCAATCTCTATTTGCAGGAAGAAGAGTCGCGCAATCTGCTGGAATCGGTGCGCGCGGAGCTCCATAACCGGCGCAAGGGTGATGCCGTCCGGATGGAGATTGAGTCCAATGCCGACCCGGAAATCATTGAGCGTCTGCGCACGGTGTTCGAGCTCGATCGCTGGCAAGTCTTCCCGGTGAATGGTCCGGTGAATCTTTCGCGGTTGTTCAATGTGTATGAACAGGCGGATCGGCCGGAGTTAAAGTTTCGCCCGTTTGCACCTCGTGAGTTGCGTCTCACGGCGAAATCGAAGGATCTGTTTGAAGAACTGCGACGGCACGACATTCTGCTGCATCACCCATTCGATTCTTACGATGCGGTGGTGTCATTTATTCAGTCGGCGGCGGAAGATGATCGCGTGCTTTCGATCAAGCAGACGTTGTATCGTACGAGTGAGCATTCACTGATTGTGCCGTCGCTGATGTCCGCGGCTGCGCATAAGGAAGTCACGGCGGTAGTGGAACTAAAGGCGCGCTTTGACGAGGACTCCAATATTCGCTGGGCGCGCGATCTCGAAGACTCGGGCGTTCAGGTGTTCCATGGACTGGTGGGGTTAAAGACGCACTGCAAACTTTCTTTGCTCGTGCGGCGCGATCCAGACGGAGTGGTCCGGCGCTATGCTCATCTGGGAACAGGGAACTACAATGCCACGACGGCGCGCATTTACAGCGATCTGAGTCTGCTGACGGCCGATCTGGAAATCACGAGAGCGGTTCACGATGTGTTCAGCTTTCTGACTGCTTATGCGGAGCATCCAAACTATGGTCCACTGCTGGTAGCGCCGCTGGATCTGGCCGAGAAGTGCATTGGGCTGATTGAGCGTGAGGCTCAGCACGCTTGGCAAGGGCGGCCGGCTCGCATCGTCGCCAAAATGAACTCGTTGCTCGACAAGAACATCGTGCAGGCTCTGTATCGCGCGTCGCAGGCGGGCGTGGAGATCGATCTTTTGGTTCGCGGGATTTGTTCGCTGCGTCCCGGAATTCGTGGACTCAGTGATCGCATTCGCGTGCGGAGCATCGTGGGACGTTTTCTGGAGCACAGCCGGATCTATCATTTCGAGAATGGCGGAGACCCTGAAGTCTACCTGGGTAGCGCGGACTGGATGCCGCGCAACTTGCACGAGCGCGTGGAAGTTTTGTTCCCGCTGAAGAACCCGCTGTTGCGCGATCGAGTGATGCACGAGATTCTAGCGGCTTACATGGCTGACAATGTGAAAGCCAGGTTCCTTCAGAAAGATGGACGATATTTACGCAGTTGGCAATCACCGCGCGGGCGAAGTCGGAAGCCACCCAGCGGAAGCGCCGCCTTCAACGCGCAGGAGTTTTTGATCGCGTTGGCTGAGGGCAAAGCGAGTCCAGAAGCGATTCCCGCTTCTGTCCACAACAGTCCTTCTCGAGTTTTGATTGGAAAGGGATAGTCTAGCCCGGAATGTTTATCTACTTTTTACGCCACGCCAGCGCGGGACAGAGTCTGGCGAACCCGAAGAAGGACGAGAAGCGCGGCCTCGACAAGGAAGGCATTGAACAGTGCGGTTACGTCGGGCGAGCCATGGCAGCGATCGGCGTGCAGGTAGAGGTCATCATCTCGAGTCCTCTTAAACGCGCTACGCAAACTGCGTCGCTAGTTGGGAATGAGATGGGGCACGAAGGAAAGCTGGTTCTGGAAAATGCCTTGCGGCCGCAGGCTACCTTCTCAGATTTCCAGAAATTGCTGTCCAAGTATGCGCGTCAGGATTCCATCCTGCTGGTGGGACATAATCCCAATCTGGGTGAATTCCTGGGACGTGTGATCAGTACCAGCGGCTGCGAGGCCACCACCGACCTGAAAAAAGGCGCGGTCGCAAAAGTCGAAACGCGGCGCAGTTCTGGCTCGCTCAGTTGGTGTTTCACGCCGCGGATTGTGCGCACGATTCAGGCAGCAGCGGCGGAGAGTGCTCGTCCGAAAACTTCGCGGAAATAGGCGGCTTCCTTTTCAATCGCCCAGAGTTCCAGGTCCACACTTGCTTTGCCGCGCGGGATCATTTTCAAAGAAACCGTTCCGCTGCGCGCCGAAACCGCAATCCGCGCCACTGACTGACTTCTGCCCAGGTTGGCGGCTCGCGCCAGACGCAGCAACACTGATGCTTTCACGACGTGCTCGCGCTCTTCCGGGGTCAACGGCTGCATGGGAGCGTCATCCGATGCGGGCCGCGATTTGCCGAGATAGCGTGCAATGCCGGCAATAATACGTCGTTGCTGCGGTGTGTAACCCAGAATTTCAGAGTTCGCAATGATGTAGTAGGTGTGCCGGTGATGCCCGTTGCGATTCACATAATCGCCGACTTCGTACAACATGGCCGCTGCCGAAAGCCACTCTCGATATTCGGGCGGGAGATGATGCACCGACTTCAGAGCGGAAAATAGCAGTAGAGCGCAATCGCGCACCTGCAGGGCATGATTTATTTCCACGCGATAATGCTCAACCGCGCGTTTGATGGATTCCCAGCGTTCCGATTCAATTGCCTTGCCGGAGCGCGTGCTGCGGTCGTACTCGGCCGCCATCTGGGCCAGAATGCCATCGCGCAATCCCAGCGGGGAGTAGCGAAAACCAGTCAGATGGCAGCGCTCCAGCATCTCCGAGTAAACGATCGCGCCGGCGCAGATGATTTCCGCGCGCCGCGGGCCGATGCCGGGGATTTTCACTCTCTGTTCGAGCGGCAGCTTTGTGATGAGCTTTACAATTCTGCGCATCATGTCGCGCGTGACCTTGGTGCCCGGCTTCTGCTTCTCCATGCGCGCCAGATGGGCGGAAGCGCCGGCCAATGCGGCCGCTGTACCCGACGTGGCGATCACTCCTCGAACTCGGGCGGAGCGGATGCGATCCTGAATGCGACCCATTTCTCGCGCCACAAATCCGCGCAAACGTTCCAGTTCGCCTTTGCGCGGCGGATCGTGAGTGAGAAATTCACTGGTCAGCCGGACGGCTCCGAGAGGCAGGCTCACTGTTTCGCGGATTTGTCCGCGGCGCGAGAGTGTGAGTTCACAACTGCCGCCGCCGAGATCGACCAGCAGCACGGGATCGGCGTCGACCCGGCCGTTGGAAATAATGCCGAGGTGGATCAGGCGAGCTTCTTCCAAGCCCGAAATGATTTCGACACTCCATCCGGTGGTGGATCGTACCCACTCCAGGAAAGCGCGCGAGTTGCGGGCGTCGCGCAGGGCAGCGGTTGCGACCACCCGTACGGAATCAGTTCCACATTCCTGGGTGGCACGATGAAACCGGCGCAGAACGCGCACCGTTTCCGCCATCGCTTCGGGCGAGAGCAATCCGCTGCCGAATACGCCTTCGCCCAAGCGCGTGACTTCGCGGTCTTCGTGGACTTCCTTCAGGCGGCGTCCCTGCAACCGGGAAATCTTCAGGCGAACCGAGTTAGATCCAATGTCAACGGCGGCAAACGTAGGCATAGGCGTCGGACGACCACTCATATTACAGCCGGCCTGCGTTGGGCAAAGTAAAAACCGGAATTAGGGCTATATTCGTTTCATTCCACAGCGCTTTCCTACCACCACCGGTCTATCGGTAGTGTCCTAATCGGCCTGGTGGCCTTTCTTCCCGAGGCCGCCACCAAAATTAGCAACGCAGTGATAGGACACTACCGGTCTATCCTTTTAATCGTCTATTAACAACCTTTTGCTAGCCTAATTGCCAAATGTCCCATCAGGCCTTGCCCCGGCAGAGTTTTAACGCTCCCGACCCGGGGCGGACGTCGAAGGCTGCATTGAAGTTGGAGGCCAAGCCGGCTTCACTTTTGCAGGATACTGTCAGCGAAATTCCCGACGTGATTTTTGCCTGGACGATGCGCCTTTGCGGGCTGGCCGTGGTTGGCCTGCTTGCGCTGATTGTTTGGGAACTCGTTGCCCGTTCGCAGTTGTCGTGGCACGCCTTCGGATGGAAGTTCTTCGTGCAGTCGGATTGGGACCCGGTGCAGGACCAGTTCGGCGCGCTTCCATTTATATACGGCACATTGGTGTCGTCGTTACTTGCGCTGATCATCGCGGTGCCTCTGGCAATTGGCGTCGCGGTATTCATAACAGAGATGTGTCCGGTCCGCTTCCGCGGGATTCTTTCCTTTACGACAGAACTTCTGGCCGCCATCCCCAGCGTGATCTACGGATTGTGGGCGATTTTCGTGCTGGTGCCGATTCTGCGTACTTACGTCCAACCGTTTCTGGCCAAAGCTTTGGGCTGGACGGGTCTGTTCACAGGGCCGCCGTATGGGATTGGAATGCTGGCTGCTGGAGTGATCCTGGCAATCATGATCATTCCAATTATTTCTTCCATCACGCGTGAGGTGTTGACGGTTGTGCCCCAGCATCAGCGAGAAGCTGCCCTGGCGCTGGGCGCGACGCGATGGGAGATGATCCGAATGGGCGTTCTGCGAAATGCACGGGCCGGTATCGTAGGAGCCATCATCCTGGGTTTGGGCCGCGCTCTTGGAGAGACAATGGCCGTTACGATGGTGATCGGAAACCGGCCCGAGATCGCCAAGTCTCTGTTTGCCCCCGGATACACCATGGCTAGCGTTATCGCCAACGAATTTACGGAGGCGACGGGCGACATATACCTTTCCGCTCTGGTAGAGATTGGATTGGCGTTGTTCCTTGTCACGATCGTTGTCAATGCGCTGGCGCGACTGATGGTGTGGAGCGTCACGCGAGGCCAGCCTGCGAGGACCATTGCCTGATACTAACCCTGGTCTCGTGAAGGTCAACGTCCCGGGCCTCAGTTGGGGGCGACGAATCATGGACCACGCCATGACGGGTGCGGCTTTCCTTACCGTTGTGCTGGTGCTGTTGCCGCTGGGCGCGATATTCGCTTATCTGATTTACAAAGGCGCAGGTTCGATCAACTGGGCTTTCCTGACGCAGACTCCTAAACCGGTCGGTGAGCCGGGCGGAGGTATGGCGAATGCGATTGTCGGTTCCGTGGTAATTCTCGGGATCGCGAGCTTCATGGGAGTACCGCTCGGAATCGGCGCGGGCATTTATCTCTCGGAGTATGGCCGGAATAGGTTCGGCGATCTTGTGCGTTTTGTTTCGGACGTGTTGAACGGCGTGCCTTCGATCGTGATCGGCATCGTTGCTTACGGGTTGGTAGTATTGCGGCAAAGACATTTCTCGGCTCTTGCAGGCGGTGTGGCGTTGGCCATCATGATGGTACCAACTATTGCGCGTACGACCGAGCAGATGCTGCTGCTGGTGCCGCAGGCGATGCGTGAGGCGGCCTACGGTCTCGGTATTCCGCAGTGGCGGACGACACTTTCCATCACTTTGCGGACGGCGACCTCCGGAATAATTACGGGAGTCATGTTGGCTTTTGCTCGCGTTGCCGGAGAGACGGCACCACTTTTGTTTACAGCTTTTGGAAATCAGTTCTGGAACTGGAAGTCGGATCAGCCGACCGCGGCATTGTCGTTACAGATTTTTAGCTATGCCATCTCTCCTTTTGATGAGTGGCACCGGCAGGCATGGGCGGGAGCATTGGTCTTGATTATTCTCATCGTGAGCGCGGTAGCAGCGGTCCGCTTGGCCGTTCGTCACGGAACTTTGGCGGGAGCATAATTCGTTATGGGTGTAGGAATCACTGTCGAGCATGTAAATGCCTATTACGGCAAGACTCAGGCGTTGTTCGACATCAACCTGAATTTTGAGGCAAATCATGCCACGGCTCTGATCGGCCCCTCGGGTTGCGGGAAGTCGACGTTCATTCGCTGCCTGAATCGCTTGCATGAGACCATTCCCGAAGCCCGCGTTGAGGGCACGGTGCGGATTGGGGATATCAGCGTTTACAACGGGACGTCGGCGACCCAGCTTCGCCGCCGGGTCGGGATGGTCTTCCAAAAACCGAATCCATTTCCTACGATGTCGATCTATGACAATGTGGCATCTGGGTTGAAGCTCAACGGCTTCCGCGATCGCAAGAAGCTGGATGAAGTAGTGCAGGGCTCGCTCAACAGTGCGGCCTTGTGGGACGAGGTGAAAGATCATCTGCACAAGAAGTCGGGAGCAAGCCTCTCCGGAGGCCAGCAGCAGCGCCTGTGCATCGCCCGTGCGTTGGCGGTGCAGCCCGAAGTGCTGCTCATGGATGAGCCCTGCTCGGCACTCGACCCGATCTCAACCGGCAAAATCGAGGAATTGATTTTTCAGTTAAAAGAGCAATACACCATCGTGATTGTGACGCATAATATGCAGCAGGCCGCGCGGGTGGCGGAATTTACGGGGTTTTTCCTTCTCGGCAAGATGATCGAGTTTGGCAAGACCGAAAAGATTTTCACCAAGCCGTCCGACAAACGGACGGAAGACTATGTGACAGGCAGGTTCGGATAATGCGCACACGATTTCAGCAGGAGATGGAAGAATTGCGGGAGAAGCTGCTCCGCATGGGAGGAATGGCGGAGCTGGCAGTCGACCGCGCCTGCCAGGCCTACTCCGAACGCGATTTAACGCGCTGCCGCTTAGTGCTTGAAAACGAGAGCCTCATCAACGTGGCGGAACGCGAGATTGACGAGCGCGCCTTCGACATATTGGCCACACAGCAGCCCGCGGCAGTCGATCTCCGGTTTATTCTCGCGGTGACTAAGATCAACTCCGATCTGGAGCGCGTCGGCGATCAAGCTGTCAACATCGCCGAGCGCGTCATGGATCTAATCGAACTACCCGCCGCCGAGTTGCCGGTAGACATCCCGCGTATGGCGGCTGCCGTGGGGGCGATGGTGCGGCGCGCGCTGGAGTCATTTGTCGAGGGCAAAGCAGAACTTGCGCAGGCTGTGCTGGAGATGGATCACGTGGTGGATCGGATGCGCGACGAGGCTTTTATCATGCTCGTGCGAAAGATGAATGAATCGCCGGAAGTGACTCAGCAGGCGCTAGATGCGCTTCTGGTTGCACGCAATCTGGAACGGGTCGCCGATCATGCCACCAATATTGCTGAGGACGTTATTTTCTGGGTCCTCGGAGCTGACGTCCGTCATCATGCGATGGCGTCTCCACAAACGGCTGTGCGCCCGGAGCGGCAAGACCAACAATAATCCTCTCGCGGAAGAGTTTAGATCACGGCTTCCCGGCTGCTATACACTGGGTTCGAGCGCCAGGGCGAAGTCTTCCTTTCGGAGTAGCCCACCGCCGAAAGATCAGCGATGAGCCAGAAAGTCCGTGTTTTTGCAACCTGTGATATCGGAGATGCCCTCAACATTCTGCGCAACAAGGGATATGACGTAGAGGTATATCCCAAACCGGAAGCGCCGCCAAAGAGCTTGATCGTCGAAAAAGTGAAGTCCGGAATCGATGGCCTGATTACCAGCTTGCGCGATCCTATCGATGCCGAGATTTTTTCCGCTGGCCGCGGAACGCTCAAGGTGGTCGCACAGTACGCTGTGGGCTTCGACAATATCAATCGCGCTGACGCAAACCGATTCAAGGTTCCATTTACCAATACTGCCGACGTCCTGACGGAAGCGACCGCTGAATTTGCATTCTTCCTGATGGGCGAATTAGCTCGCAAGATGTGGCCCGCCGAGCATCTGCTACGCGATAACCGTTGGAGCTACTGGCACCCGTCCCTGCCATTTCTGGGCGATGAGGTAACTGGCAAGACAATCGCGATTATCGGCACGGGTCGGATCGGTCTGGCGATGATCAAGAAGTGCTCGGGATTCGACATGAATATGCTGTGCTTCGATCCGGCATATGAGAATCACGAGTACATCAAGGCGATTCAAGAGGTCAACGACCTACGCCATCAGCGCGGCATGTGCCGCGAGAAGGCCTGGATTCGCTACACCACGCTGCAAGACGCATTGACCAACGCCGACTACATCAGCCTTCACGTTCCGCTCTTGCGCGAGGGCGAGAGTACGACCCCGACCCACCATCTGATCAACGAAACCACGCTGCGCATGATGAAGCCGACGGCCATGCTTATCAATACTTCACGCGGCCCGGTGGTAGACGAGAAGGCACTGGCCCGAGCTCTCCGCGAGAACTGGATCGCCGGCGCCGCGCTCGACGTTTACGAAAAAGAGCCGCTTCCGGCCGATTCGCCGTTGCGCGATCCTGCAATCGCCGACCGTTGTCGTCTGCTTCCGCACTTTGCTAGCGCTGGACGCATCACGCGTCTCTCTTCCAATCCTGACAATGGCATGGCTGGACGCTGCGTGCAGGGACTGATTGACGTGCTGGAAGGGAACTACGGCGGCGACGTCACCAAGATGCCTTACGTGGTGAACAAAGAGGCGTTAGCGAAGTGAGCGCCTAGCGCTACTCACGGAGTCCGGCGCTATATAGATCTGAATCAGGGATAATGTTTTCCGACCGCACAAGCTGGTCACTCGCGCCCAACGCATTCACGCGAGCCCTCGCGGAAATTCGCGCGTCTGGACAACAGATTCTCGATCTTAGCGTGTCGAACCCGACCGAAGCCGGTGTTCGACCGGACACGCAAGTCGTACTTGGTGCGCTCGGGAATCACGAGGCGATGTGCTACGACCCGCAGCCTCGCGGGCTCCTGGCAGCTCGCAACGCTGTGTGCCAGTACTATCGCGAATCGCATGGCGTTCTGGATCTCGATTCCGAACGTGTTGTGCTAACCACAAGCACGAGTGAAGCGTATTCCTACGTATTTCGGCTGCTTTGTAATCCCGGAGATGAAATTCTCGTTCCTAAGCCGAGTTATCCGTTGTTTGAATTCCTAGCCGATCTGTCGGACGTGAAGCTCGTGCCGTATCCGCTCATCTACGATCACGGCTGGCAGATTGATTTCGACTCACTTTACAAGGCAGTCACGGCGAAGACGCGGGCGGTGATCCTTGTGCATCCCAACAATCCCACCGGCTCCTATGTCTCGGCGGAGGAGACATCCGCGCTCAATTTGTTCTGCGACGATCATGATCTGGCGCTCATCGTCGATGAGGTCTTTCTCGACTACGTGCATGATGGGGTACGGCGTCCCAGCTTTGTTTCAAACGTAGGCGCACTTACTTTCACGCTCAGTGGACTTTCCAAGATTTCGGCTCTGCCGCAGATGAAACTTGCATGGGTCGTCGCCAGCGGACCGGAAGGCGTGGTCGCTAAGGCCAGCGCACGGCTTGAAATCATTGCCGACACTTTTCTCTCGATGAACGCGCCTATCCAGCTCGCTACAGCGGTGTTGCTTGGGCAGCGCAAGCAAGTTCAGTCCATACTCATGGACCGCATACGCGTGAACATCGGTGAGCTGGATCGGCAGCTCGCTTCTACTCCGTCCTGCACACGACTGAATGTGGAGGGAGGATGGTACGCGGTAGTGCGCGTTCCTGTGGTACAGAGTGATGAGAACCTCGCCGTGGACATCTTGAGGAAGACGGGAGTGGTCGTCCATCCGGGACACTTTTACGACTTTACGAACGACGGCTATCTTGTACTGAGTTTAATCACTGAGCCCGCGGTGTTTCGCGAGGGCGTGACCCGGCTTTTGCAGGTGATTGGGGGGATTTAGCGCGGCATCTCGCCAACATTGGTCAGAGCGCAGTTGGGATTCTGCGCGGCGGACGGGGATGCCCTCCGGACTTCAGGCAAAGGTGCCGGCGCTACGCAGGCGTCGTGCTATCCTGATCGCCGTTTTCTTCTCGGTGTGAAAATGTCCATCACGCGTCGTGGGTTTCTGGGATCCGCAGCTGCCGCTTCTTTGGCTGCGGGTTTGAATGCGCAAGAAAAGCAGGAAGGCAGGCAAGACAAGAGCGATCTATCGCGACATGCTGAGCCGCTGCGTGCCGCCACGCGGCCGATTATTGTCTGCGCGAACAATGGATTTCCCTATCTCGACGATGCATTCCAGTTCCTGAAGAGCGGTGGCGACACGCTCGACGCCGCTCTGCGCGTAGTCCAAGGTCCAGAAAACGATCCATTCGAAGACAGCGTGGGGCTCGGTGGGTTGCCGAATGAAGAAGGCGTTGTCGAACTCGATGCTTGTTGCATGCACGGGCCGACTCGGCGCGCGGGATCGGTCGGCGCCGTGCGCAATATCAAGAACGTATCGCTGGTCGCCAAAGCGGTTATAGAACACACTGGCCACGTGATGCTGGTTGGAGAAGGTGCAGAGCGCTTTGCCGTTGCGATGGGTTTCCCGCGTGAGAACCTGCTCACGGAACGTTCGCGCAAAACCTGGCAACTATGGAAAGAGTTTCATTCCACTGACGATTGGTGGGGTCCTGGTCTTGCTTCGCCGCAATGGAAAGCTCCCGACACTTCGCCTCGCTCTGAGCGCTGGAAAGAACGCCTCCATCGGATGGAGGAGCGCGCCGCTGCGCTCGGGATCGAGCCGGAATTTCGGATGGGGGCAATCCGGCGTGTCATATTTCCGCCCACCGGAACGATCCATTGTTCAGCGTTGAACGAGAAAGGAGAGATGTCGGGCTGCACAACTACCAGCGGCCTGGCTTTCAAGCTACCGGGACGCTGCGGTGATTCTCCAATCATCGGCGCGGGCTGCTACGCCGATCAGGACATCGGTTCTGCGGGCGCGACTGGCGCCGGGGAAGAGAACATCAAGGTCGCCGGAGCTCACACCATCGTCGAAAATATGCGCCATGGGATGTCGCCGCAAGAGGCAGGTATGGACGCGCTGAAACGGATCGTTCGCAACTACAACAACGACATGAGCAGGCTAAAATTCCTTGATATGACGTACTACATTCTTCGCAAGGACGGCGCTTATGCGGGAGTTTCGCTGTGGGACGGTTATTCGCCCGACGCCCCTCACAAGATTGCGGTGCATGATGGGACGCGGCGCTCCGAGAAGACCGTGGCTCTTCTGAAAGGGGCTTCGCAGGAATTTCCGCCGTTCCCGCAACTGCCGCCTGGCGTTGTACAGGATTCGGAGTATTACAAGTAGTTTCGGCCAGCCGTTCGGAAAGCATGGTTGAAGCCATTTCCGCCGGGTGTACAATTGGCTCGTTAGGGACTGAAGCTTCGGGGATTTTGTTCCCGCATTCGAGGCTCTC
>WNFL01028856.1_pt1 | contig 17873 bp, 14 predicted proteins | sample 5400361 | NCBI WGS metagenome assembly WNFL01 (sample SAMN13153351, study PRJNA577476) | soil metagenome | isolation source: 40 cm soil on Douglas fir-dominated hillslope | place: USA:California | collected 2013-09-17 | reverse complement strand
CCATGCAGCTTACGCGCAATCGCTCGACGCGGTCCCTTTGGGACACCAATTACGTGGACCCAAGCTGGATTGGCAGTGTCGTTAAGCTGATACCAAGAATGAAATCGTGGGTGAACACGTATTATCCAGGCACAAAAATCGGAATTACCGAATATAATTGGGGCGCCGAAGCCCACATCAACGGTGCAACCGCCCAAGCGGACATTCTCGGCATTTTCGGTCGTGAAGGGCTGGACCTGGCGGCTCGTTGGACGACGCCCGATGCTTCAACGCCAACCTATAAGGCAATAAAACTGTTTAGAAATTATGACGGCGCCAATTCCGGGTTTGGTGATTTGAGTGTGTCGGCGAACGCGCCCGCGCCAGATAACGTTTCGTGTTTCGCGGCAAAACGATCACCAGACGGGTCACTGACGATTGTTGCGATCAATAAACCGTTAACGAATGCGGCGCCAGTCACATTTGCGCTCACCAATTTTCCCGCGGCCGGAACGGCGCAAGTGTGGCAACTTTCCTCCGCCAACACGATCTGCGCACCCGGCGAACGTCTCCTTTCAAGGAAACAGTTTTAGCAACACATTGCCGGCGCAGACAGTCACGATGTTCGTCCTCCCGCAGGCCGTGCCGCCAACGCTGCGAGCGGGCGGGATCAGCAGCTCCAATTCGTTCGATCTATGGATTGATGGGCGAGCCGGACAGAAATACGCCCTCCAGTCGTCGAGCAACTTCGTTAACTGGACACCGTTGATTACGAATACTATGGCGAGCAATTCATTGCATGTGCTGCTGCCGCCGCCATTGTTCAACCTACGATTTTATCGCGCGCAGTGGATGCCATGACGGAATAGTGCTTTCTTGCTGAATTTTTTCGTGCGTCCGCGGCCTTTGACATTAGGATGCATTGGATGTCAGACGCGTATGAGCATTTGCTGGAAGCCACAATACAGCATTTGCAGGATCTAAAGGCTCATGGCGCGCGGTTTGTTTCGGTCATGCCGGAAACGATGGCGCAGCTTGTTGCGACGCCGCGACGAGAAATTGTGGGGCCAAGTGCGCCACGATCGCTCAATACTGCTTCTGCGGCAACGATTTCACCAACATCATCCACTGAACCCCCAAACGTTCGCAGCCAAACTAAGCCAGCGCCGATTAACCAGCAAAAGAGTGCGCCGGCTGACGTCGGCGGCTACAAAGACCCAGGAGGACAATCCAAAGGCGACGCGATTGCGGAATTGCGACAGCGGGCGCTCAGTTGCGTCAAATGTTCTCACCTGGCCGAATCACGAAAGAACGTCGTATTCGGCGTCGGCAGTGTGGAGGCGGACTTGATGTTCGTTGGCGAAGCACCTGGGGCGGATGAAGATGTCCAGGGCGAGCCGTTTGTGGGCCGGGCAGGACAATTGCTAACAAAAATAATCGAAGCGATGGGTTTGGGCCGGTCGTCAGTCTATATCGCCAATATATTGAAGTGCCGCCCGGACACACCGGGAGAGACATCGGGAAACCGAAAGCCGACACTTCAGGAAATGCAAACGTGCATTCCATTCTTGCACGAGCAGATTGACATCATTCAACCAAAGGTTCTGGTCGCACTCGGCGGTACGGCCATTGAAGGTTTGCTAGGCAAGACCACCGGAATTACCCGGCTGCGAGGGGTCTGGCAGACTTATCGCGGAATTCCACTCATGCCCACCTTTCATCCTTCATATCTTTTGCGCGACCAAAATGTGAGCCAAAAGCGGCTGGTCTGGGAAGATATGATGCAGGTGATGGAAAAACTCGGCATGACGATCTCCGAGAAGCAGCGTAAGTTCTTCACAAAAGTCTAAACCTGTCGTTGCCGGGGTACCGTCCTTCTCTGGGTCGTAAGTTCGTGATGGAAACTCCGTTGTCGTGTCAGAATTCAATGATGAAACATCGCCGTTCGAGAGTCTTGATTGGGCTGGGGATTCTTAGCCTTGTCGTCATGGCCATCGGCCTCGGATTTTACTTCCGTAGCGAACAGGCGTACCGACGCTATGAGCGAAAACTTCTGTCCGCCGGAGAAAAGTTGAAAGTTTCCGATTGGTTGCCGGCCCCGCCGCCGGATGGAAAAAACGGAGCCATGTTGTTTCGACGCGTAATGGCATCGCTGCCGTCCAGCGCAACGCTTTACCTTGGGACGAATGGACCGCACGCGATGAAGATGTGCGCGCCGGGCAAAGCCATTGTGGGCTGGGAGCAGCCCAATGTGTCCGATGAAAGTCCCACCAGTTGGAATGAAGCGCTGGAAGTATTCGATCAAGTTCGGTCGGGTTTGGAGGAACTCGATCAGCTCGAGGAACACCCGAGGCTCGATTTTGATCTGGATTATTACCAGGGGTTCACATTGCTGCTGCCGCACCTGTCGCAGGACAAAAACGCAGCGCAACAGTTGGCATTCGCCACCTTGTTCGATTTGCATAGAAAGGATCTCCAATCGGCCGCGCGGAGGATTCATCTTTCATTGACCCTGGTCGAAGCAATGCGACACGAACCGCTCGTCATCTCCCAATTGGTCCGAGTCGCCATGGTGCATATCAATGCAACGGCGACCTGGGAATTGCTGCAGGCGCCCGATGTTCCCGACGAATTGCTGGCAGATTTGCAGCGCCATTGGGCGGCCCAGGCCTTTGCGACCGGCGCGGAAAACGCGTTGGGAATGGAACGAGCAATGGCCCGAATGACCGCCGAACAAATGCGAACCTCCAGCTCCCAATTTCGTGCGATTAGTTCCGGCGTAATGAGCATGTCATCTGCGTCGAGCTTACCAACGGGTGGCACATGGTATGAGAAGGCGCTCGCTGCAACGGCGGCCAAAAGCCGGGAAACCCTCTGGCGCATGGCCTTCTCTTACCCCGATCAGCTTCGGGCGATGAAAGGTCAGCAGGCGTTGATTGATTCGGTGCGAATGGTGCAGCAAGGAGAGCCGTTCGCGAAGGCGCTGGAGATCCAAACGAAGAAACTCCTGGCGATCGGCATCCAGCGAGCCGCGGATGAGGATAAAGGATTCCGATTCGACATGATGGACCCGGAGTTGTCCTCGTTGTTCAGCAACTCAGTGCGCTCGCTGGAGCGATTCATTATTCGAATTCTTAAGTCAGAGGTCGCTTCCAGGCTGACGACAACCGCACTGGCCCTTAAACGATATAAGTTGGCTCATGGCGCCTTTCCTGAGTCTTTGGATGCATTGGTTCCGAAATATTTGACAACCATTCCGCTGGATCCGTCCGACGGCAAAGCTTTGCGCTATCGGCTGGAGTCAGATGGAAAATTCAAGCTGTATTCGATCGGCGAAGACGGCGTGGACAACGGCGGAGACCCCAGCTCGAAGGAAAATGCAACATCCTTTAGTTGGCAAATGGGCCGGGACATCGTATGGCCGCAACCGGCGACTGCCGAAGAAGCACAAACATTTCTAAAATCGCAAATCGAGAAAAAGCGAAAACGGTAACGCGCTCCAGCTCTCGTTGGATTCCCTATAAGCCGGGCCGTCGTACAGGCGGCACATAACTCGCATGCCAGTATAACTGCCACAGGTCGTCGAGTTTCACCGGTTGCGCGTGGCCATCAAAAAAGATCGCGTTCACCGCACCTGGCAGCGGCGATGTGTATGGCCAGTTGCGCGATACTGCCGAGGGTCGGCTGCCGTGGCGGGGGATCGTGAGCGAACTCATGTATCCATTTTTGACCGGATTCCAGCCGGTGTACAGATCGGTTGCAGGCCACTCTGTAGCGAGCGGAGCGACAAAAAACGAAACCCCATCGACGAACACCGGAGTTCCCGATGGATGTGCCACACGGGACTCCGTCGTGAATTCGACGCTGTGCTGCCCATCGAATAATGTTCCAAGTGAGCCACGGTTCATCAGGACAAAATATATGTTAAAACTGTACGCCCCGCTGGCGAAGGTAGCTTGCAGCGCGCCCCGGGAAGACCATGGCGCTTCCACAGTGCCAAACGCGATGCCGGCATTCGTGCTTCGCGTCGTCGGCATGTTGGCAGCCGGGCATTGCCACAATGGCGAAGTGCCCACCCGCGGGCCAAAGCTGACGCCCACTTTGCCCGCCTCCTGAGGCAGGCTTTCCACTTTGAAAAAATCGTCTTCAGAATCCTGATCCATAGTCACACGATACAACAATCCCAGTTGCTTTAGATTATTCAGGCAAATGACGCCGTAAGCTTTCTGTTTGGCACGGGACAAAACTGGCAACAACAACGCAGCGAGTATCGCGATTAAAGCGATTACAACGAGCAGCTCGATCAAGCTGAATCCGGAATGGAAGCGAGCATCTTTCGATGTAGCCGCGCGGTAGTCCGCTGAGCGTTGCAGACTGAATGTCCACGAGAAAAACCTGCCGGTTTGCCCATTGTCATTCATACTCTTTCAGGCGGAGATAATTGGTGTGCTGCGGCCCAAAATTCGTCCAAAGAATTTCTCGTGTCAATTGTTGTTTTGAAGAGCCTGTTTTGGCTGATTTCGAGAGATCCGGGTCAGCGTAGTGCCGACGTCCCGTCGGCTGCAAGATCCGCGCGCACCGATGAATTAGGATATGAGTGGACCATGGGACGTAACGGTCACTGATTCGGTGCGGTTTGTCGTGTGCTCCCCATAAGGGCGTGGTCCGCCCGAACAAATCGTGGGTTTGCACCCGTGCCGTTTTCGTATATAAGGAGCGGCTCATGTTTAAAACGCTTAGTGATTGGTACCTCGCGAAGCTGGATTCGTACGGGTATCCGCTGATCGCTTTGTTAATGGCAATGGAAAGCTCGATCATTCCCCTGCCAAGCGAATTTGTAATTCCACCAGCGGCGCACTGGGCGCACACGCACAGCACCAGTTTAACGGTTTGGGGCGTAATCATCGCTGGGACGATTGGGTCCTGGCTCGGGGCCAGCGCCATGTACTGGGTGGCGCGTATAGCCGGCAGGCCATTGATTATTCGTTATGGCCGGCTGGCGTTGATCACGCCGGAAAAGGTCGCGGGCGCAGAGCGGTGGGCCGAATACTATGGCGCGGGAGGCATTTTCATTTCGCGATTGCTGCCCGTGGTTCGGCATTTGATTGGCATACCGGCCGGGGTCGTGCGAATGAACTTCAAACTTTACTCGCTGTTCACACTGCTCGGCTCGGGAATTTGGTGCGCGGTGCTTTGTTACATCGGGATCAAAATGGGTGAGGACCAAAAGTTGATGAAAGGCGAATTGCACCGCGTATCGCTTTGGGTTGGCGGGAGTGTAATAGCGCTGGGAGCCATGTACTTTCTGCTCGTTCATCGGCACATGAAACACAAGCCCCCAACCGGCCCAGGCACTTCGTCGGACCAAAAGAATTCCAGGCGGGCTAACTAACAGACTGGCCGATCAGTCGTGGACGTTTATGAAGGTTTTGACCGCGTGATTGCCGGTGGTCATTGACTTGAATAATTCGGGCAACCCGCTTAAAGAACATTCGCCATCGACAAAATCGGCGGCGCGAATGACTCCCTGTTCAACGTACTCCAGCGCCTTGCGAATCGTGCGCGGGGTATGATGGAAACTGGCGAACAAAACAAGGTTCGAGTAGTGAAGCAGCGCGGTATCGAACGTCACGGTGGTGCCTGAAGGACAGCCGCCGAAGAAATTAACGCGTCCGCCTTTTCGCACTAACGCGACCGCCGCTTCCCAAACTTCCGGTTTACCAACCGCGTCGATGACAACATCGAAGGGGTCTTCTGCTGCCTTTTGGATGCTTTTGACCAGCTTATGGCCGTCGGCAATGTCGATCACGTGTGCCGCGCCCAATCGCCTGGCCGCCCGCAGCCGCGCCGCGTGCCGGCCCGCCACAGTGACTTCGCATCCGAAATGGGTTGCTAATTTCACGAACATCAGGCCAATCGGTCCGGCGCCAATCACAAGAACACGCTCGTGCGGCTGCGGTTGGAGATCTTCAATGCCTTGAACGACACAAGCGAGCGGTTCAGTCAGAGCGGCGTCACGGAAGGCGGTGGCCGGTTTCAGGGCCAGCAGGTTTTTCTGAACAATTCGAGCAGGTACGACGATCGACTCGGCGTAAGCGCCATTCACAAACAGCAAATCGTCGCACAGATTTTCCTGTCCGTGCTCGCAATGGAAACAATTCCCACAAGGTGCGGAGTTGGCGACGACCACCCGCTGACCCTTTTTCCATTTTCCCGCCTGCGGGCCGGCTTCGGAAATAACTCCAGCCAATTCGTGACCGAAAACCGCCGGCGGCACGATCATCTTTGCATGATAGCCGCGCTTAAATACCTTCAAATCGGTGCCGCAGGTAAGCGCGGCCTCGATGCGAATCCTGACCTGGCCAGCCTCGAGCGATTGCGTATCGATTTGTTCGATGCGCACATCTTCTTTGCCATAAAGTACGGCCGCCTTCATTCGGGCCTTGTTTATGACCTCAAAGACGATGGATCAAAAGCATTAATTTGTCAGCTTACCAGTCCGGCTTCTGGTTTGGATCCGGCTGGCGTCGGCCACGCTTAAACCAGAACCAGGCCAGGAGCAATAGCAAGGCGATGCCACAAAGAGCCCAAATCCATGATGTCTTCGGCAAAGTGGCGTTGCCTAAGGTTTCGTGACTTGTTCGGGAGTGGGCGCTGTCGGGTGCAGAATTGGATGGGAGTGAGGCAATGGTTGGTTGTCTAATGACGAGCATGGTACACCCGCCGAATCAGGTTGGTAAAACGCGAGGCGGTGGCGCCTTGACGAATTGCGGCTCACGCAAATAAATCGGCTCCAGCTTTTCTCCGGCGACAAACTCTGTGCGGCGTAAAGCAAGTGTTCCAATCGTTGCGGCGCGCGGGTACATGAGTTTTCCGGTTTTGAATTGATCGATTACTTCCGGTCCAATGAGCAGGGCTTTGGAATTGTTGGTCACTTCAGATCGGGCGACCAAACGGAGCGCCTCCGTGTGAATCGCCCGACCGCCAGCCAATTCAGCCGTTGCCAGATAGAACTCACCGCGCTGCGCATCAATCACGAACTGAACCTGGCCGGTTATGCCATCGTCGATGGCCTGTGCGAGCAGACAATCGACGCTACTGATGCCCAGCAATTTGACGCCGCGGGCCAACTGCCACCCCTGGGCCAGCGAAATCCCCATGCGAATTCCGGTGTAAGAACCTGGGCCGATGCCGACGGCAACACACTCGATTTGCTCCCGTTCCAAATTCGCCTGGCGCAAGACATCGTCGATCATGGCAAACGCGTGAGCCGCTCGGCCCCCCGTTTCGACCGCTTCTTGAACAGATTCGACGGCGACACCTCCAGGCGAGCCTTGCACGACGGCGACACTTCGTTCGCGCGACGAGAATTCAAGCGCCAAAATCTTCATATACAATGCGCCGCTCGTTCTCGCTTGTGGTATCGATTGCGGTCCAGCGGAAATGCTTTGGATACCTTCTCATGGATTCCGCCAATTCGCTGGTTGGTTTATCGAACCATCGGTCGGCCCATTCAATGACCGTGACGCCCGGTGGCGCGAGATATTCTTCAAAGCCGGCCGCGGCAATTTGCTCGCGAGTATCGAGCCGGTACAAATCGATATGAAACAGCGGCAGACGGCCACTTGAGTACATATTCAAAAGCGAGAAGGTCGGCGAATGCACCCGCTCGGTGATGGCGAGGCCGCGGGCAAGTCCCTTCACCAATTGAGTTTTTCCCGCTCCGAGATCCCCGCAGAGCATAATCACCAGCCCGGCGGCCGCGCTGCGCCCCCAGGATTCGCCAAGCGCCTCGGTTTCGGCGGGGCTATGCGAAATGATCGTAGCCATGAGCGGTCATTGGCCGCACGCCTTCCTTGTCCCGGATGTTGATTCCTTCACCGGCCGTGATTTTTCCAATGCAACTCAGCTCGACGCCCGGGAACTGTTTTTTCCACGCGTCCAAAACGGGAACCGCATCGCGACTCGCCACGGTGAACAGCAGTTCGAAATCCTCGCCGTCGGTCAGTGCGGCGAGCAAGGCGGGTTTGGCGCTGGTGCTGGCCCTGGCCGCGCGGCGCGCCTCGCGGCTGATCGGAATGGCGGAGGCCAGCAGCTCAGCGCCCACGCGGCTGGCTTTGAGAATGTGGCGAAGGTCCCCGGCCAGGCCGTCGCTCAGATCGATCATCGCATGAATTGCAAATCGTTCGGCCAGCCACCGAGCCTCGGCAAGTCGCGGCTCGAATTCAAGGTGGCGTTCGGCGATGGATCCGCCCAGTTCACCAGTGACAAAGAGGGCGTCGCCAGCCTCAGCGCCAGAGCGCAGCACCGCTTTGCCACGCTGAGCGAAACCCAGCACCGAAATGGAAATCAATGTCCGCTCGGGATTTTGGATGGTCTCACCGCCAACGATCGCCACTTCGTGCCGGCGCGCCAAAGCATTCATTCCCGCATAAATCCGCTCGATCAGGACCGGGTCGTATTTTTTTGGAAGCCCCAGTGTGACCAATGCGGCGGTTGGAGTGCCAGCCATGGCAGCGATGTCGCTCAAGCAACGTCCAAGCGCTTTATGGCCGATTTTTTCCGGCGCTGCATCCTGCGAAAAATGGATGCCTTCAACGATGGCGTCGGTTTTCAAGAGCAGCAGCCGGTCGGGCAAACCGACATCCAACACGGCGCAATCGTCGCCCGCGCCGACCACCACCGAGCGATTGGTTGGCAGCGAGCGGGTCAGCCGCTGAATGAGATCGAATTCTGTCATCGCGTCGAGGTCAATATACCAACTCTGTGTTTCGCGCAAATGGGGGAGTCAAGTCGCCTGTGCTCAACCCCGCGAACCGCTAGTTGATCCCTCCCGCCCGCTCGTCGAGACAAAGCCGGATGAAATTGAGCGCATTGAACAAGCTGTGAGCCGCGATGGGCGCCATGAGGTTGTTGGTTTTCTCATACAAAAGCGTCAGCAAGATCGCCAGGGCGAGCAAAGGGAGAAAGATCATCAGATTGGCATGCATCAGCGCGAACAGAAACGCACTGATCCACATGGCCGCGCCGGGATAGCCGCGATTCTTTATCGCCGGATACAGAATACCACGAAAGAGCATTTCCTCCGCCAGCGGTGCTACGACGATGGCGGTCGCGGCAAGCGCGCCACGATCCAGCCAGAATACCGCCGAGCGCATCGCCTGGATGGCTTCCTGTTCCTGCGGCTTCACCGGATGCGGCAGATGCTCCATCACGAAAATCGACAGCCATTGCAACCCCTGCCCGACCGGCAGGAAGACGCAACCGGCGATGATCCCAATCAGCACCGCGAAGACGATCCGATTCTTCAGGCCGAACGCTTCAGACCAATCGACCTGGTGCTCGCGCAAAAAATGCCGGATGAGAAATACCGCCGCACCCTGGAAACTCAGCATGCTCACCAGCACTTTTCCGGCTTGCGCGCCGATCGGACCCGCCATTTTCTCAGCCAGGAAAGTTAAGGTAAGCCCGACGTATAGCCACATCAGGAACACCAGCAGCGGGGAAAACATCCTCTCCATCCGCCAGGGATTCCAGAGCCGAACCAGGCTCATGACAAGGCAGAAAAGTCCGCCCGCGGCCACCGGCACAAACCACGAAAATACCCAGCCCTTGACCTGAACGTAATGCAGGCCGCTCAAGACCAGCGAACCGGCGCAGATGCAAATGACCACCCCCAAAGCCAGGCGCAGAACGGCTTCACCCTTCCACGTCTTTTGCGTTAACATCGGGAAAAGCTATTACAAGCTTTGGCTTCGTGACGATTTAAAAATTCCTCGCCAGCCGCGCAGTAATCGGAATTAGGCTCTAAACCCCATGGCGGGCTGCCAAATCGCGGCCGATGTTCTAAGAGATTTAGAACAGGAGCTTCGATATGAGAATTGCAAACCGAATCGCTATTTTATCTTCACTTTTATTGGCCGCCGGCTGTACCACCGATGATCGCCGCACTGAATGGTCGAACCGGCCAGCTTACGCCGAGGGAACTTCAACGTATGGAACGCCCGCTTACAGCACATCCACCACCTACGGTGCAACCGTGCGGGATGATAAATATGCGACCCAGGGAGAAGCGGCTGCCTCGCAGTTGATGAACGACAATGACCGGCAATTGTGTTACCAGGTCCGGCAACAATTTGACTCCAACCCGAACTTTTCGACCTTTTCCCCGAATATCAACATCGTTTGCCATAATGGCGTAGCCACCTTGAGCGGCACCGTGCCCACCGACGAAGATCGAATGGCGTTGGTGGCTGATTGCCGGCGAATACCCGGAATCGCGTCCGTCCACGATGAATTGCAGATTGGCGCCACGGCTGCGAATGGCAGAATTTATGTGGCACCTCCGGTGGTTCAGCCGCAACCGACCAGCCGTTACGAAGAAGGCAGCCGGATTTACGGCGGGAATATCGGTGATGTATTCAGCCTTCACGTGATGGGCTTGAATGATACTGATCGGTCGTTGGCGCAACAAATCCTCGAGGGTCTTCGGACCGACTCTGCTTTGCCTGCGTTGCTGCCCGTGGTGAATATCGACGTCAGCAACGGTCGAGTGATCCTGCGCGGCACCGTGCAAAGCGGCCAGCAGCGGCGCGCGATTGTTTCAGCGGTTCAGCGCGCGGCCGGCGTGAACAATGTGACGGATCAATTGCAGGTCCAGGTGTTGCGATAAAATAATTGGGTGGCCAGAAGACCCGCAGGCAAGGACCACCTGCGGCCGATCATTCTAGCTCAATCGGCCCTCGGGACCTGATACACCGATACCTGGCCATTGGCAGTGAGCACGGCGAACTCGCCCGTGTAAGCCGTTGCACAGACGGCGATCGGCTGAGGGCCATTCAAATCCATGCGGGTCGCGTGGTGAACGCCTCGCGCATCCACTTCAAGCAAAACTGCTAGCAAGCCGGAGATCAGCACAAGCGGTCCGCCCGGAACAAACGCGGCCATGGGCGCCGGCAAATCGCGGTCCAGCTCAATCAATTTGTCTGTCCCGAAGCAATGCATCACCGCGCCGTGCTCTAAAATCGCGACCACCCCTTTGCGCGTATAAAGCAAGGTTGTTGTCAGTTGCAGAATTTGGCCTGGCGTTTCCAACCGCTCGATCTTTCCCGCGGCGTCAATCACCACAAGCCGATTGCCGAGCGCCACCACGACGTGTTTTGAGACGGCCGCAATTCGCAATCGCGATTTTTCGGTCCGTTCGGCGCCCTCGATCAGTTCAGCGGTGACATCGACGGTCCGCAGAAAATGCCCGCGCTTGTCGTAACACGAAAGCACGGCACGGCCGCCCGCCATGTGGACACTCCACACGGCGTCCTCGCTAAAGGCAACCGGATAACTTTGTCGCGGCAGCCAGTCAGGGGTTCCAGCCGTGCACGCGCGGGCAAAAAACGCGTCAGTGGCCGGGAACTGCTGGGTTTTCAGCGGAGCGCCACCGGGCTGCGCAAGCGCGACACAACTGCCTTGTTCTCCGGTCGGCTCGAACAAACCCCAGTCCTGCACTCCAGTGTCGTGGCATTCCCAGGAGAGGCTCTGAAATTCTCCATCCCAGCCGCCGCGCAGCACCGTCAAACGCCGCGGCGTGATGCCCAAAGCAAAAAACCAATGCCATTCGCGACGCAACTGCAACCATTTGATTTGTCGTGGCAAATCGAACGTGCGATGCAGCCGAGGCCGATTCCCCTGCGGCGGGGTTGGCAAGGCCATGGTCTTTGTTAGCGCGCGGGCGCGACGCTGCTCGAGGTGCATGTTGGCATCGCGCGCGAGCAGGCGATCCTCAGGGACAAGGCGGGTCAAGTGATCGATCATTCGCGCGACCTCAGTGAGATCCGAGGTGGGCCGTTGCAGCTGGCCGGCGATTAGCACTCGGGACAGGTCGTGCGCGGCGCGGCGGACAGCGTCGGAGGGAAACACTCGCGCCGCGCCATTTAATGCGCTTAGCAAAGCATTCAGGTGGGACGCCAAGACCGGCTCGCGCTTGAATCGCGTGAGCCGTTTCAACACGCGATCATGTTTTCCCAGGCGGGCGAGGATTTGAAACAGCGGCGCAATACAAGAGGCCGCCTGTTTCGAGGAGGGCCACGCGTTCTCCAACAGGTCAGCGGCCTCTTCAGGCAAAGACAACCGCTGATCGACAAGTGTAGCGGCGCTCAATACATCTCCCTGAGCCAGATGCTCCTCGACCATTCGCCGAATCGAGCGCACTGCGCCATCGTGGTCGCCTATGCGTTCCTGGAGTTCGGCCATCTCAAGCCAACGGCCCAATTTTTCGTAGCGTTGGATGGCTTCGGCCAACATGCCGGCTTCGGCAAAGCAACGGGCCGCTTCGAGCGGATTTTGAAGATGCTCCTCGTACAACACCGCGGCATCGCGATAAAATCGGCCCTGCTTCAAAGTGTGAGCGGCCGAAACGAGATCGCCGAGCAACTCGGCATAAATGTACGCCGCCCGACGATGCCGGCCCAACTGGAGTTCGCGATCAGCCATTTCCCGGTAACGCCGGCGCAACACCTGTTGAAGATGATCGGGCACATGCCAGAAATCCGCCGGGCCGCCGCCGAGCCGGTTGACGTCCAAATCCGGTGGCCGCTCGCCCAATCTTCCGCCGGGCCGGCCCAACCCGCGATGGGCGAAATCATTCATTGGAATAGCATGGCGCAACCCGGCCTCGGGATCTTTTTCCAGCAAGTGCAGCAGCCGATGCAGTTCCTTATGACGCATGCGGTCGAGATTCGAGTTCATGCCCTCGAGCTTATTGCGCGCCCAATCCTCAACATTGTTGACCCAGGTCCGCTGTTTCGCCGTATGCGGCAAGCGGCGAAGCATTCCTTCCAAGCCTTGAATGAGTCGGTACTTCAGCTTGCGACCTGCTGCGGAAGCTGGACCCTCCTCTACTTCATCCGGGGCTGGCGGAAGTTCGCTCGGTTTGTCAGTGCCAATCTCGTCGGGCGCATCACCGAACAGATCATCGAGCGACGGCGCCTGCCGAAGGATGATCGAGGTTAACGACGGCAAAGGAATCGCCCCGGCTCGCGCGAAATTCCAGTTCACCACTCGTTCACTAGGTTTCTCCAACCAGTTCGCAATGGATTCCGTCGAATTTTCCTCAAACCCGCATAGCCCGAAGACGGGATGGAAAAAGGCGACCGGCCACGGGCATACGGCCTGCAATTCCTGATCGTTGACCGCCGGATGGAAAATCGCTTCGGTCGGCAAGAACACTCTCCCTGCCGCACAACGACAGGCCATTCCCGCCGGGATTGCAGCGGCGGTGACACCTTCGCCCGGAACAATCAAGATTCCGGCGGCGGCGCGATCGACAATGGACCGCGGGACCAGATAAAGCCGCGTCGAAATTCGGGCGAGGCCGCAGCGCGTCAACTCGGTGAGCCAGCGTTCGACGCTACCGCCCGGCAAAAACCATGCCACCGATGCGACATCCAGAGCCTCGGCTTTGCGCAGGTGTAATATTGACGTCATAAGGCAGCGATGAACCTTTCGACTCGCTCGAGGACTGCGCCTGGTTCAGAGACGACATTCTCCGCGAAATAGTACGACGGTCCGCACACATGCCCGTCTGAAGTCCAGCCGGCTGCGCCCTGGCCATCCAACGCCAGGGTTACTTCCGGAATCGATGCATCCGAGCTTTTCAAATGAAGCAACCCGCGGCTATCCAGGAACGCCTTGCTGCCGGATTTCCATTGAGCGATTTGGAGAGTGCAGCCGTATTCAGTTTTCTTTGCCGGGTAGGTAAACTCAGTTTTTAGCCGCACGTGCCCTTCGGCTTTGGCGTGCTGGCGGAGGATAATTTCTGGATTCGATATGAACTCGAGCCAGTTGCCACTTCGGCCTTGAATGACCAACGTTTTTCCGGCAACCGCGATGGCTTGGACCACCCGATATAAATTACGCCACGGCCTTGGCGGGTTAGGCTCCAACTCTTCGGATGAACTCGAAACGGCTGGCGCTTTATCAGGGTCCTTTTGCAGATCGATGAGGCAATAGCCGGGCTGGTCAGTACGGCTAAAAAGCATTCGATGGCCATCGCGCGAGATCCTTGCCGTAACGAGATGCAATAGCTTCGGCTGAAGCGCGGGAATGATTAATACTTCACTGGTAGTGAGAGAGGCGACCGTTCCATTCGACAACAGGCACCACGGCCCGTTCGTGCCGTCGCGATCGAAAACGCAGATCACCGTCGGAGTCAGTGTTGCTGGGAACGTGACGTATTGAAACTTGATGCCTTCCCCATCCCACGCGGCGAAGTAGTGATAATTCTGCCCGCGCAGAAAACGGCCATTCATCCAACGGTGGGGATTTCTGGCCTGGTCGAGCAGCCGGCCATCGGCAAGAGAAAACGCCCGCGCATCGTGACTGCGAATAGCCAGAATCACCTCGCCGTAGCGATGCACCGCGAGAATTTCCGGGCCGCCGCCCAGTTCGTGAACCCGAGCCGGACCGCCTTCCGCATCGACGCAAACGAGACGTGCCGGGCGCTGTCCGTCGCCTGACTTCACCGCAAAGACTTTGCCGTTTGCGTGGTCCAGCCAAATCGTTTTACCGCCGGGAAGATCCCATGCCAAAGACTGCGTGCCTTTGGTGCTATCGCGATATTTAACCAGCCGGCGGTCGCGCATGAGCGCGTAAATGTAATCGTCCTCGCCGCGTTTCCAGCAGTCAATCCGACCCGGCATGGGCAGCAGGAATGGAAATGGCTGAATGCCGAATATCGCCGGCAAATCAGAAGGTATCGAGCGTTTCAGAATCTTCGCCGGCAGCGATGCAGTTTTGAAGAACGATTCGATATTCAGTTGCGCCTGGCAAACTGGGTGGCACCGATTCAATGGAACTTCGTGCAACTCAAAATTTCCCGCCCCATCGACCGCCGCAATAAAACGGGGTGGAAATTTCGTCGCCCCGAGGGTCCGGCGAAAGTCCTCGTCGTCGAGCGTATCAATATGCGTGATGAGAACTGACTGGTGTTCACCCGCCGGCAACGAGTTTCCAAAAGGTTCAAGGACAGCGCCCGGATGCGCCTCAACTTCGAGCGCGCTTAAATGTTCGATCAATCCCTTGCGGGAAAGCAAATCGACAGGCGTGAGTTTGCCATTCATACCGCGCAAGCTTCGGATGTCGGCCTTTCGGGTTTCTTTGGCAATCAGGGCCAATGAGACTGCGGCGGCGAAAACCCGTGGTACCCCCCACATCCTGATGCCTGAATCGAGCAACAGGGCCAATGTTCCCGGCGGTTCGCGCATCGGCGGTTCACGTCGCAGGTACAGGGCCTCGTTCAACGCCACACGAACAGATAATGTTAGATCAACGGGCCTCGGTTTGCAATGTCAGCGACGCAACCGACCGCCACGTAATCGCGTTCAACGAGCCGCCGCGGCAAACGCAGCGCAGCCATTAAATCCAGGGCGGCTCGAGCCATCGCGCCATGTTCTGGATCACGGCACAATTCGTCGATCAGCCGCCGCGCACGCTCGGCCGGCGGCAGATTCAATTCAGCCGGATCGGGGAGCGATTCCAGACCAGTACGCAAACGCAGCGACAAACCATCCGTTGTGTGATGCTTAAGTCCCTCGGCGACCAAATGAATTTGTCGAACGTTATTCGCGATTAATCCCACTGGTTCAGGCTCGAACAGGTCCGCATCACCAACCGGCTCTTTCAGGCCGAGCAAAACGTCATGGGTCGGAACATGCCGCTCGGCTTTGGCGCTTTCAAAAATAGCTTCCGCGAGCAGGCACTTCGCCTTGATGCCCGAAATCAATTCGGATGGGAAGTCCGGCAAACGCCGCATTTCCTGCAGTGCGGCCTGCAATTGCGCCATTCGTTGAAGCCGCGCGCTCATTACCGCGGCCACGTTGGCGCCTGCGGCTGGCGGCAACAGCGCGGCCGAATCGGGCATTAGCTCTTCAACAGTCGCGAATTTTCCCCGGCACGCGGCCAGCATAAAAACAATGGCGCCAAATGGCGGGAAACCGCCGGTCGCCAGGCGTTCAAGAATCAGTTGAATTTCCTCCCTGAACGCGATAGTCGTGCCATCGTGCCAGATCAGCACCTTGCCACCTTCAGCCCATCGCCACAGGCCGTTGGCCGGGGCGCTAACATATTTGATCGCAGTTTGCCGGGGCAGATTCATGCCTGCCTCTTAAATGCTTCGACAGTCGCGCGAATGGCGCTGCGGCTCGCGGCGACCCATTGCTCAGCTTGCAGCCGCGAGAATGTTCCGTCTTGATAAAACACGACCAGAGATTCCGCTGCGATTGCCAGGCGGTTGCGCAGCACGCCGGCATCGACTGCTGGGTAAAATTCGAGACCTGCGGGAACCGCGATGCCTTCAAGGATGCAGTAGCAGGTCCCCGGCAGCGGCGGCAGAATTTCGCCGACGACGAGCACTTCACCCGCGTCGTTCACTGCAAACTGTAATCCACGCAACCGGATTTCGGGTGCTTGTGAGCCAAACTGCGTCCAGTGATTCAGAGTCGTGAGCAGCCCGTTTGCTACGGTCTCGCGGTTGGATCGAACGAGCGTAATCTGGATGACGCGACTTCGCGAAGACTCAGTCAGGGACGTGGCCGGCAACGCGGCCGCCGGCATCTCGATTTTCAACCAGCCATCAATTGGTTGCCAACGAAGATCTGGCAGCCGGTCGCACGGAATGAGTGATCCCAGACGGCACAATCGATCGTTGTCGGACCATTCGTAGCGCTCGATAGCCGGAAGTTTTCGCAAACGATCCTGGGTCGAGGCAGTTGGCTGCCTGGAACGGATCCAGAGGGTTTCGCTGGCTTCGCCAACTTCCACGCCGGCGGCCAGACGCAAAGCGGCGAGCGCCGAGGCGTCCTTCGCCGCCAGGGTCAGCACCCAGTTGCCGGTCGCCTTGGCGGCAACCGTTTGGCTCAGGTTACCAGCGGCCATAATTCAGCGGCTCGCTGGGAGAGCCATTCGCGTCGCGCGTCATCCTTCACCCATTGACAGCGGCCTTCCAGGATTCCCAGGCGATCACGCAACGATGATTTTTCGCCGTCGGAAATGCCGCCGGCTTTGAGTGGCCCAGCCAGGCTTTCGAGATCGCGGGCGAGCGCTTCCGGGTCGGGTAAAGTGCCCGAACGAGCCCGCGGATGATCATCGTTGGCGGCCGGTTGGGGAGCCATGGCGTGCTCGACCAGGCTGGCGAGCACTTCCTGCTGTTCCTCGGTCTCCCAGATATGGCGCACCACCCAGAGATCGCTTAGCTTCGCATCATTGCGGCCGGAGATAAGCGCGCTGGCAGCCATCACTTTCTGCAACTTTACCGCCCGACGGTCGCTCACGGGAATTCCTGCGCGTCGGATGCGGAGCACCAGTTCAGCAAATGGAGCGCGCACATCGGTGAGGTTTACACCGGCCACTGCAGTTTGCGCTACTCTCAGATTTTCGAAGCTTAGCGACGCATGCGGCGCCGCTGCGCTGGTTAATTTCCATCCCGCTGTCAAAACGTCAGTAAGACGTTCGCCCGGCACGTTTTCACAGTGGGCGCGGAGTAGAAATCGGTCGAACAGAGCGTGGAGAGCGTCATCCTCCGGCAAATGATTGCTCGCGCCGACAAACATCAGCGCGGCCAACGGTCGGGTTTCCTTGCCTCGGCGAAAAATGCGTTCGTTCAATGCCACCAGCAGCGAATTAAGAATCGCGCTGTTGGCATTGAGCAACTCATCCAGAAAGACAAGCGACGCTTCCGGCAACATTCCCTCGGTATTGGTCTTGAGTTCGCCTTCGCGCAATTTGCGAATGTCGAAGGGGCCGAACAGTTCATTCGGTTCGGTGAAACGCGTCAGCAAATAATCGAAAGTATGGCCTTCCAAACTTGCGGCCAGTTGATGCACCAGCGCGGTTTTGGCGGTCCC
>WNFL01297828.1_pt2 | contig 17877 bp, 28 predicted proteins | sample 5400361 | NCBI WGS metagenome assembly WNFL01 (sample SAMN13153351, study PRJNA577476) | soil metagenome | isolation source: 40 cm soil on Douglas fir-dominated hillslope | place: USA:California | collected 2013-09-17 | reverse complement strand
CCCCGCAGCACGTGCTCGTAAAGACTAAATCGGATAACACGGGACCTGACAAGTAGCTGATGAGTGACATTTCCTTGGGATGCATTCCTACACGGTACCAAACTGGTGCGGTACGAATCGCAGATATGTACATCAACACTACCGTATTCACCTCGTCATTTGAGAAAATATCAGCCTACTGAGATGTTAGCGCGCCTCGGGATCGCCGCTTCCATGCCGCCTCGCACCTTGAACCCGACGCCTGCCGCCTGCTTCAAAGGCAAAGATATGGCTACCTATTTTCCAAGAAAATCACGGAGAACCGGGCAGCAACGAGATACCCTCGAGGAACGAGAAGGCGAACATCTACAACGAGAGAGGCGTGTACCAAGCGAAACAGATGTAATGGCGGCAACCTCAATCCTCGTGTTTCCCTCGCCATCGTCGGACCCGCCCTCACCAACTCCATCCACACTCTCCCAACTCTCTATCCCCACCTCTGTTTCAATCGATTGGTCCAGCAACGCCGGAGGAGCCCGCAGCTCAAGTAGGCGCACAGTTAGTTTCCAGAGTACGAGCAATGGAAGTACTGGCGGATCACGCTCCCTATGGGAGGAAATCAATCTAGATGCACTCCAAGTCGAATTGCTGGAGAGTGCGAGTGAAGTCGGGGGTTCGAGCGCAGAGGTGGAAGTTTGGGAATGGTCTAGCGCCGCCACGAGCGATGGAAGCAAATTAAACTCGCTCATCCTGAAGACAAGGGACCCTCCGTCTTCCACTCTTTTCGCGGGCAGGTACAACAATGAGCCGCTCGACAGCTTTCACGCGCGGCTGGTCGCTCGTCATCGAACCCGGACCATATCTCAAATTTCCAACAACTCGATTACATCTAATGCAACGACTGGATCACAACACGACCCCCATGCGCCTATTCATATCCCTTTCATCTCCTTCGTGCAATCCCTGCTACGCGTTGACCCTCAAACCATCCTCCTTCTGACCCACTCCGCCTCAGAAGACTCCTCTTTATTTGTTTCCTCGCCTTTCGATATTGTCCCTCCCGATTCCCTCGTCTCCGAGTCGGATGACGCGACTTCCACTCCTCGCCGCGTCCCAGAGAGCGACACTATCGCCGTTACGAGTCTGTTGAGACGTGGGCTACAGGCTTCCTATCAACTCAACATTATTCCGCCGACTACCTTTGGTGTCATCAACCCGATCTTCGAGTTGATTGGTTATATGATGGGCTCGTCCAGACAAGCGTTACGAGAACTCTTCGTCGCCAGCCGTACGCCGGCTTCTGTAGCATGACCATACCGCAGCTTGCTGTCTCAATAACAGGATTGAGGTGAGAAGATTAATCGATTTGCGCACATGATTCGATAATTTAAAATTAAAACGTAGCCACAACAATGGTACAATATCACACCAACATCAATACCGAGTCTCCTCAGCTTCCTTTCGCCCGATCAGCCATCGTGCTTGAATTCAGCCCACTTGTTGCGAATCCTTGTACAAACCAAATCAAACTCTCGACATGTATCAGTAACTTTGGGCCAACGTGGTTATGGTCAACTGGTGTTCCAAGCGCTTCTACCCTTCGAGAGAAGAGCCTCGCCCTGCCCACGACGATTAGAGGGTACCGGCATATACGGTCGCCAACCTAGGCTCTCTACCTAGTATGTTTTTGTGTTTAGCAATGTGTGCACTATTTCTGCGTTTGTTAGGAATAGGACTCCGATTTTGTGCGTCAAAAGTAGTATATTGCTAACGGTTCGCTAGCCTTGTACTTATAGTGAGAGGTAATAGAGATGGCTTTGGAAAATGGCCTGACACATAGCGCGCGTGCGGACTTTCTTGACATACATTAACGTTCGAAAAACTGACGCCTCTGAGGTTGATTAATAAATGAAAAGTATCGAGAGCTGATTGACGTGCTGATCTATGAACCTTATGTCCAGAAACCAGAATACGTATAACGAAGCAGCTTGATTGGCTTCTCTGTGTCCCCACCCATCGGATGCAAGCGAAATCACTTCACCAGTCAACTACCATCTACGGGCATGATTTTTTTTTAAATAAATTTTGTCATCTATTTGAACCTGAAAAAGGTTAGTCCCCAGGCTTGGTGCTATGATTCTGACGTCTATATTCTGACATTTGAAGGCTTTTCACGGTCGGACCGGTGAGCTGATTGCTACGGGTTCTAGGCATCCTAGGTGCTGTTGCTCAACGTAAGTATGCGGGTGGGCCCAAGAGATGTGGGTAAGGGAAACCGCTAGCAAAAGCCAGGCCATCAAAGCTGTCACCCGCGACCTATATCGGTAATCTCGTCTCACAAGGGCTCTGAGCTCACACTTCTACCTGGTGGCACGGAGCATACCCGTCGATCCTGTAAAATGGTGCACTTCGCAGGTTCGAGCGTGCATTATGTCGTGCGCAGCATTTCCAAAGATCCACGCAACGCACCAATCAATCACCAACACGTAGGATAATTTTCAATATCACGAGAGAAGACATTTGAAAAAGCGCTCAATTTACTTATCTCACTAACTATTTGTGCGTGTGGTATTTTCGAAGGGCTGGGATGGACATTGCAGGCAACCCTTGGCCATTAAACGTAAAACCTTACTGAGCATAAAAATAATGAACGATCGAACCCGGACCATGGTTTTCTAGTACCGCGGCCGGCGGGCATGGCTACAGGGAAACGACGGGAGGTTTGGTTACCCCCCGCATACTCTCTGTTTGGCATCTCTATACGCGAATGGGTGAAATTTCTGGCGGACTTACAATATGTGCCGGGAAATGACGGGTTGGTGTGGAGACCCGTGACAACCCTTGCACGACAACCCTAGGTTGATGGAATGGTTGCGCTACCCAGTTACCAGAACACACCCACCAAGTAGTTAGTATACATGGAGCCCTTTCAGCACGATTTGTCTGCTGGGTACAAATGATTTCTAATCTTCCCGGATTCTATCGCCGTGAGAAACCATTTCACGTGGCTATTAAATCTGCATCTGTTATGATTGTTATTGCACCCAGTCACATAAGGTTTGTATCCAGGTTAGGGTGCTTCGCCGTTCCGCCGTTCCGCCGATCGACCTCCTTCACCTCCATCTCTGGGAATCATAGTTGTTCAACTTTTACAAACCAATACGTGACCCTATGTTTATTTCCTCACTTCATTTTTTGACACCCCTTTTTCCTCCGCGCGGGGTCACGCACCAGCAAACATGAGAACGCAAGCAAGTGGCATGGCGACCCAAGCTCCCGAAATAAACAACCACGCAAAGAACTCGTGTGCGAAAGGTTTTATCCGGGATCTTGGTACTGTGTCAAGCCGTGTCCGCCTCGCTATGTACGTGGACTCCCTCCTCTGAACCGAAGTGAAGGTGGAAGCAGGGTCATCGGTCTTTCGCGAATCACTCTGCTCGCAGACACAGTCAGCTCAGAAGACAAAGAGGTGGACACGAAGCACCTGGTGCGCGAAGAACTGAGAGTTGTTCTAGAGAAGGCTTCCACCGTATGCCAGCATGCTGTGCGGGAGGGAGCATAATTTAGTGAATGTATTTCTGAGCGTTTTCTTTCCGGTACGGTATGTCGCACGACGTGTCGATGGGTTCATTTCCATTTCCACTCCGCACACACCTGTGCCACCCACATCCGCATCCACACCCACACCACACCCACACCCAGAGCTGTGCCCCCGTGCCCCCAAGACATTGATCGGATCGGACATACCGTGTGGGCGGGGGCAGTCACCACACAGCCCACACAACCGCGGCCATCGGGACCGCCGCCTGCACAATCATCCTGCCTGCCTGCCCTGCCCTGCCCAGGCTGCCCTCCCTCTTGGCCAATCTGACCCTTGATGCCTCCCAACCAAACCAACCAACTGGGCGCTGGTGCAGCAGTGGCACTGTGGCAGGACCAAGCCCGACCCTATCGCGTCACCAAGCCTCGAGAACCTCCATCCATACAGCGTCCCCTTCTCCGATGATCGGCCACCTCTCTCAGATCTCGGATGGCTAGGTGCATCCTGCCGCCGCCGAGACGCGGTCCTGCGGTGACGCCTTCCGTTCTTCCCTTCGCAGCCTAGTCGAGGTCAAGGTCTAGGGCGCTATAAGAAAGGCTGAGGTTCTCGTCAATTGGGCCTCTTCCACCGACCACTGACCCATCCTCACGACTCGACTAGACTCACCCTTTTCTTCCACTCTGCCACTGTGCCGCCCTCAACCATATCTATCCTTTACCAACCAACCAACTTTGACACGGCCACAGCTAGAGTCTTCCACACCCACACCCACACCCATCTCCTTTGAATCAGGCTCAAGCCACCCAGATCCAGACCAGTCACCCTCACCGACATTGACACCCGCTCAACCCCCTCTTATTAGTCCAATGCCCGACACCTATTTCCCCTTGCACCTCTCTACACCCAACCCACTTCAAGCGGTCCTCAGGGGTCCCGACGGCCGCGCCCTCTTCAGCACCAGCACGAATGAACGTACAACCGTCATACGGCGGATATATGGCCGCTCTGCCAAAACGATCAAGCAGCAACAGGGCGGGCTCATCCTTGCCGAGATTGAGTGGATGGATCGCGTGAGGAGCTCCAGGATCAGATTCAAGGGTGTAGACGTCGACGTCAGGATCGACGAGTATCTCACTGTGTTCTGTGTTCTGTGTTCTGTGTCCCACTCCCAACTACTGCCCCCCCCCACAACCGCCTAAGCCGCCCACCCGCCCGTCCGCCCTTGCCCTTCACATCCGATCGAAATGTAATCACTAATGCATTCGCATTTTTATCGGGGTGTATGTAGTGGCCAGTCGAGAATGTTCGCCACCTCCGATGGACGGATGTACAAGTGGAAAGCGGGTTGTCCCGGCGACAGTGCGGAACTCTTCGAATGCGCGTCGGGAAAACGCGTATCCGGCCTGCTCGCCTCCTCGAACCCTTCCATGTCACCCTCGAGTCCACTACCCACGCCGCCTCCGACCCCCCCGATCATCCTCTCCCCTTCTCCTCCTCCAGCGACTCTGCAATGCGCCTCTTCTCCTGCAACCGTGGGCGGCTTTGAGGTGCCCAGCATATCCCTCTCGGAGCCCGAGACGCGCCAAGAGGGAGAGAAGCCCACTCTCAGGGTGCACACGAGCGTGCTTAACCTCGTCGACCAGATCGTTGTCACTTGGATTATCATGGAGTACGATCGCATTATGCGCAGGACGGACTAGGTCAACCGCCCTTTGTCATTCTCATTAGTGGTATTCTTCTCTGCCGCTCACGAGCAACCGCTCACGAGCAAATCAATCTCATATACCCTTTTGCCACGGAGCATTCGTCTTCATCTTCACCCAAGTCTCTCTGTACCAATCTATTATTATTAATATTCCACCATGAGGGCATTGCTCCTCATCCTTCTCATCCTTATTCGACACGCTTGCTTCAATGCTTGCTTTCCTATCCTATTTGAGGGTCGTCCCCTGGTTATTCGTCTCGCGTTGCCCTCGTCAACTTGTTGACCGCTGGAAGTCATTTGTATGTGGGTGTTGAATTTGTATGAAACCCGCAGGAAAGAGCTTGAGGATAAACAATGCTTCAAATGAGCCCCGATACTTTTGCGTGCGTGAAAAAATGTAAAGTTAAGTGAACCGTAGCGGTGCGTAAGAAGATTCCTGCATTCAATCATCTGAGAAACAAACGAGATAGCGAGGGAACCTCCGATTAGACTTTATGGGGGGTAGAGACATGCTCGCAAACCGCTGCACAAGGTAACAAGAGAGAAGCCGTGGACAGATAGAATCAGAACGAGGCGAGGAAAGCGTTCGTCAAATCGTCCCTTATCCTGCTCTGTGCTCTTGCTCAATTTTAGCACTGAAAACAAGATATCAGCCTGAGTGTAAAGAATAGCGTGACATCAAAGCGACTGACTGTTACATTGCCAACGTTGGATGTCATTATTAGTGCAACAATGAGGCCGTACAGACCCAACACTTCAGCGAAGATGAGAATGAGGATCTGCCATTTAATGATGTTGTTAGAGACTCGTAGACAAATATTTAAGTGGGTTAGACGCACCATGCCAACGAAAAGTCTGGGTTGTTGAGCCGTTCCTCGTACACCAGCATCACCCACGATACCAACAGCAAAGCCAGCAGCAAGACCGGCCAGGCCAACAGCAAGACCGGCGCCGAGTTGGATGAAGCCCTGGTAGAGGGTCATACCCTGTTTCACTTGGAGGTCTTTCCGTTAGGTGTACGTCCAGAACTGGGAGACGCGAACATACGGTTGTTCGCAATAAGCACGGAAACAACGAGGCCGTAGATCTATTGGAAACAATATAATACTTGTTAGTTAGTGTCTCTTCGTCAACGGCAAAAGTGGATTGAGGAAGGGCGCCATGGTATAGGACGTACACCAATGATACCGGCCATGACGACTGGGATGGAGCACTTGATCATAAGATCTGGTCTAAGGACAGCCATTGCGGAAATGCCCACGCCGGACTTTGCTGTTCCATAGCTGTCAACGATGGTGCAAACGTGGATCAGCCGAGCGCTCTAAAATGATCATAATTGGGAGAATCACCTCGCTCCAAAGCCTAAATAGGTAGTAAACCACGTTGGGGTCATTCAATAGGACAAGAGAACGAACTGAAGGAGGCGACGCACAAGTGAACACGATGGCAGCGGTGCAGCCCTAGTATCCACAATATTCGTTAATGGCTGTAGTCGTACCTCAGAAAGGCGAATACCCACGAGAGCACCGAAGAATGGGGCGTAGACAGGGCACAACTCGGTCACGGTAGCCATTGCAGAGGTCGGCGACAAGGAATAATGGGGCTAATCGACCTGGAAATTGCACGGTCGACGTTGAGCACAGCCAGGACGACAGTAAACTGAGCTCGGTGGCCGACGGGTGCGACGTACAAGGTAAAACTGGCTGACGAACTTGGAGTTCAAAACGAGTCTTTGTTTGGCTCCCCAGGCTCCTTCTCGTGCCTCGCTTCACCTTCGAAATGATATCCGTAAGACGGCTAGATATGTACACGAAAAGTATAAGGATAGATAACATTGGCGTTGAGACTGGAGCAACAAGATTCGAGGGCGGAAACACTTCGACTCCATAGGCGCACTCAACTGTCGGTGATGCACCCATGACTGGCATCTGCTACCACCTTAATGTACTTATACAATGTCCCTTGGGACACCTTGAGCGGTGGCGCCTTCCACGCTTTCCGGCGTCGTTGTAACTCCTCTTCTGTTACCTCCATGTCTATAGTATTCGCCACGGCATCGATACGGATAACGTCCCCGTCTTGAATGAGAGCGATAGGACCGCCGATTTGAGCCTCCGGGACGACGTGGCCGACGACGAAACCATGGGAGCTGATGCACGGGGACGTCGGTGACCACATAGGCAGCACGCCAGAACGTGAAGGAGCGCGCGAAAGAATAACTTACCCGCCACTGAACCGCCCGTCCGTGATAAACGCCACATCCTGGCCCAGTCCGGCACCCATAATCAAACTCGTCGGCTTCAACATCTCGGGCATTCCTATCAAAAATAGAACATGTAAATCAGTTCCTTTTGCGTTTCCCACAAACGCAGCGCTTGTCCGAGTCGACGTACCCGGTCCGCCCTTGGGTCCCAAATACCGCATTACAACCACCGTTTTCTCGCTCGTTTTGATGACCCCGTTTTCAACGGCTTTGACGAGTTCATCCTCGCTATGGAAGCACTTCGCTTTCCCTGTAAACCTGAGCCCCTCCTTGCCCGTGATCTTCGACACCGATCCGCCGGGCGCGATATTCCCGCGCAGGATACGGATATGACCAGTCGATTTGATGGGTTGATCCAAGGGCTTGATGATTTTCTGATCAGACATGGAGAGTTCACCATGTTTGTGCACCCAGCGTTCGAGGTTCTCGCCTAGGGCAAGACCAGTGACGGTCTTGGTGTTTCCATCAATCATTTTGTTCTTCATTAGGAAGTGCAGGACCTCTGCACACCGCCGTTCATGCATGTCAGGAATATTCGTTCAAGGATGTGGGGGGGACGCACTCGGAATTCCACCAAGCTTATACACGTCTTCCATCGAATACTTCCCACTCGGCCTCAAATCCGCCAAGTAAGGCACCCGGTCACTCACCGCCTGGAAGTCATCAATCCCTAACTTCACCCCGACCGAATGTGCAATCGCGATCAAATGGAGGACGGCATTCGTCGAACCACCGAGGACCATGGTGACGACCATGGCATTTTCGAACGCCGTGCGTGTCATAATATCGCGAGGAGTCAAGTTGAGGTTGAGGAGGTTGAGCAGCGTGGGTCCGGCGGCATCGCATTCTTGGAGCTTTTCCGGGGAGGTAGCAGGGAAGGAGCTCGAGCCTGGGAGAGTCATCCCTAGGACTTCGGCTGCGGAGGACATAGTGTTCGCTGTGTACATCTGCGCGAACGGGTTAGAACGAATATTCATCCCCTCTGGCCCGGGTCCGCAACAGTGTAGTATGACGAAGAAAGGGGATAAGACGCACCCCACCACAGGCCCCAGGGCCAGGACACGAGTGTCGAATAGTATTATAACGCTTTTTTTCAGCCTCTTCCGTCTGGCCTTCTTGTATGTACTGCCCGTACGCTTGAAAAGCAGAAATAACGTCCAAAGGTTGACCGTCGTATGTTCCAGTGCGAATTGTACCTCCGTAGACCATGATTCCTGGCCTGTTTAACCGGCCCACTGTTCGATTCGAGCACTGTCAGCACGGTAATTCCAACCAAATCAGAGCAAAGAGGCAGGTCACGCACTAGCAATCAGCGTCCCAGGCATGTTCTTATCACAACTTGGCACTGTTACCACTCCATCTAACCAATGCCCACCGACAGCGGTTTCGACCTGGTCCGCAATCAAATCACGACTCTGTAGAGAGTACCTCATGCCTTCTGTTCCCATCGAAATGCCGTCTGAGACGCCAACTGTGCCGAATTGGTAGCCTATGATCCCAGACGAGGCGACGGATGATTTAATGCGTTGGCCGAGTTGGAGTGTATGCATATTGCAAGGGTTGCCTTCGTACCATACGGAGGCAATGCCAACCATGGGTTTTCGTAGGTCGGTTTCACCGGAGATCCCTGGAGTAGCGTAGAGCATTGCCTGGCATCATAGTCAGAGAAAATTTCGAGATAAAATGTGGCATAGGGGTGTAGTCTCTCCATGTCCTGGCGGCTATGGTTGCGAATCAGAGCAACGAAAATACAAATATGAAATTGGGGGTTGTATTTGAGAATGGTCTCTAAGAGACAGAGAGGTGGGAGTGCCAACTTGGGGTGGGCATATTCCCTTGCGCAAATCCTGTCAGGGATCGAGAGCCGATCGGGACGCAGCGCTCGCTCCCGCGGTCGGTTTGGTCCAGTTGAGGGGTCAGGAGCCACGTCTTGGGGTCCAGCGGGTCGGCTGCCTCAGGGACTCGACAATGAAAAGACCGTTACGTGAATTAGTGGTCGTCGCCTTCCATGTTTCATTTTTCTTCCGAATCGCGGGGGTGTTGGGGGGGATAGGGACTCACCTACCTGGCTAGCACCCTGATCCTTAGGCTGTGTTACGGTCCTACTATACCGGTTCAAACCCTCAGTACTTTGTGCCAACTCTGCAGGGTCCGTCGCGGACGGTTGTCCATGCCGAGTAGTAGACGACGTGAAAGTGCGCGAACCGCTCGAGGTTTTCCATATACGTCGAGCAAGTCGCATTTTAAACCAGCCTGGTTGGAGAGCAAAGGTTTTGGAGGGTGGTCGAAATGGAAATGGTCGAACTAGTCGAACTAGTCTAACGGGGATGACTCGGCCGAGTTGAGCCGATCCAATCAAGACAAGCCAGTTTTCGCTGCTGAGCAACTCACTTTGTTTACCACTTTTACCACTTTGCACAGAAACAGAAAGAGGACGGAGCCGAGTCGAGCATCGAGACGTTGCTCGGAATCTGATCTCGGCAGCTAGATGTACATGAGAATTACCCGTCGACAAGCGCTTTCACGTGCATTACCGGTGGCGTGGCGTGGTTCGGGGTGGACAGAAAGGCTGTGAGAGTCAATTAGTTGAAAACTACCAGTTATACACGGACATAAAGAAAGCCGCTACGCTCGATATTCGTAAGTAAATGAAGCTGTACAATGTCAGAGGAATACATACTTGGCATACATGGCGGCTGTGGCATGTGACTGCTGCTGCTGCTCCAGCACTGGGCTGCGTCTCTAGCATCAGCCAAAGGTAGAAATGTGGTGTGATATGTCTTTATCCAATTATGCAAAGAGAAAGCAAACCGGCGAACTAGTCACGCCGCCTCCGTTTGGGCTTCCCTGTCCCTGAGGGCGCACTGCTGCTGAATTTGGGAGGAATGACCCAGTAGTTTGGCTCGATGGTGATGAGATCTGGGGTGAGTACTTTGGTCTAAGACCAGTGCTGACAATATACTAAATGATAAATGATGGTGACCCTGAGCAATAAGCGGTAGCTGCAAAGGAATACGCTATGCGTACGACACCTGTGATGGTGCGAACGACGATGCGTGCCGAGCTGGGGAAGGCGTCTGCGGACAACGCATCTGCTTCTTGATGATCCTCCAACGACCTCTTGTACGACATAGAATACCTTTACTCCTTCTATAATCTACGCCTTCTCGTATTCCCACGCGATGAGCGACAACTCTAAGCAATTCGAAACTACAAGCGCTCCCTCCACCTCTAAACGGGCTCCAACTCGTCCTCTAGGTCAATTTACAGTACCTAATACCGAATCTGGTAGTTCGAAAAAGCCAAAGTCAGCTACCGCGAGGCGCATCGAGGCTGAAAGGGATCGTCCCCGAAATTTGTTTCCGACGAGCCACAAGACCCACGCAGCGAAATTCACGCCCGATCTGGACGATCCACGAGACATACTCGGAAGATCTACAGAGTACAATACTGCGCCGTCCCCATTTACATTCCCAGTATCCTACACCTCCTGCTGCGTCAACAACACGGCGGCGGCGGCGGCAAATGGCACTCAAACGTTTCATATCGAATATAAACAGCATAGGGATTCCAAAAGTACCCTAGAATATCAGCCTGTGCCTCTGGGCGACCAACAAGAATTACTCGAACCACTCGCCGACGACGCGACCACATTCCTTCATCCACCACAGCCTCAAATCATCGCAGGACCATCTGGTAAGTGGCGCATGGAAACTTGCACTGTATTTGAGTCTCTGCTGACTGCAACGGCAATGGCTCGTGGTAAGTGGCTACTCCTGTGCACAGGGGTCATGTCGCCCCTTCTCAGAGTCCAGCCATCTCAGAGAGATCGAACAGCCCTTCGAGGGCCATAGAAAGACAGCACATCGAGTTGCACGATCGAATCCTGGCTGTGCGTCCCTCTGGTGCATCTACGATAGGTGTGAAACACGAAGTCGACTCGCGCTCCATCACGCCAAGAAACGATGCAAGAGTTATGGTGCGTTCTATTTCACTTCTCCTCTGAGCCATCATATGCTCAAATGGTCTCCGATATGCCCTTGTCTGTTTCAGGAGCGGGCTCCAGTAATACTACGCACATCGAGTACGCCAAACGCCCCACACGTAGCTGTGCACAGCGTCATACTTGTTTGAAGGAGCGGTTCTGTTCTGATCGATGTTTCAGACTACCACGGCTCCACCCCATGGAATTATTCGCAAGATCCATTACCTTTTCGAGCTCACTCTCCCGTTCACCCTATACTCATCCCTAACTATGACGCGCTGGAGGAAGGATCACGCAATTTGCGACAAGAGCCTCTGCCTACCTCCAAGGTACGCGCTTCTCAACTCAAAAAGTCTCTTTCAGTTTCAATTAATTTGGTGGTGCGATCGCCACACTATATTCATTGCATATTTGATAGCGTGTGGGATCTGCGGAAACAACTCTAATTTCAAATGAATCAGGTCAGTTCCGTCGATCCATTGTACGTGGCCGGGACTAGGTTCACGACGATATAATGTGGGCCCGGCTCCACTCAAGTACGCACTGACTAGTCGGTGACTTGACAGGTGCCGACGAATTCCACAGCCCCCCCTCCTCGCGTTCCTCGCAGTGGCCTGAAGCCGAGCGCCCGCGGTTGTCAACACTTGAGTACGTCCCACGTCTGAAGGTAATGTCGCATCGTTCCTGATTCCATAATGAAGACGAGGGAGTGAGGTCGCCACTCATGAAAATAACTCGAGTGAACATGGACCGATTCATCGTACGTTCCAAATCTCTGGTTCGTACTTCCTGTATAGTAGTCCAGAGTGGTATTGAAAGTGCGATGGTCGTCCAGATACTCGAGCGATCAATTCGCCAGTCCCTAATCTGCTAAAATCACCCCGGAGCGAAAAGGCGCCAAGTTGTACTGCCCTGACAACCCCTAACGGTTCTAGACGTCGGAAGCAAATACCACTACCGCGGCAAGATACCGCAGCCCCCGAAAATGCAGCCTCGATCCCACCTGAAACCAAATTTGTGACGAGGCAGAATGCACCTTCATTACGGGCCAGTTCCGCAAAGAGAGCTTCTACGTCCACGGGTCCATCCCCTTCCGTCCCCCATACGAAGAAACCAGCGTCGTCCGCGGGCTCGTCGTCCTCCACTGAAGCGTCCGCTGAGGATCGCCAGCCCAAGAAACAATCACACACCTCCGCGACGTCACCCAGCCCGACGTCACTCAGCCACATGGATTTTTATGGGTTGAGCGCCTTCGATTGGGATGCACCGTATCTGCCCTCCTCGATACCGACCAGCCTTCTGTTGAATAACCAATATCAGCCTTCTGTAACTGTTAGCCCCCACCAGCTTCACACACCTCAAACACATCACCACTACCACCATCACCAGCATGTATCACCTTTCTCGTTGCACCACCAGCAGGCGTCGTCGATACTCTATCCCATCTCTCCACCCGCACCACCGACCTATCCTACGTCGATCCCACCACACCTTACGACAGTGAACCACGCACACACTGCGCACCCGGCACATGCACCCTCAAGTCCGTTCCCCCATCCCGAGCCGCCTCCCTCGTATGTACCTCTCGCACCCATCCAGCACGGCGGAAAGGAAAAACCACAACTCGCTCCTGGTCTCTTCCACACTGTTACCGGAAATCCCCTCCTCGTGAATCATGGCAGTGGTGGGGGTCGGGGTGCTAGCACTGGCAGCAGCAGCGGGGGTGGTGATCGCAAAGGCAAGGGTAAAGCCGTCGATCGGGGTACCAGCACAGCGAGTACTAGCACAACGGGGAAGAAGCGGAAGCGCGAGTCGAGTGCGGCTGAAGATGAATGTGTTGATGTGAAGCAGCGGCGAACGGGGAAGGAGGGAGTGGATGGTGAAGGAGACGAAGGACACGGAAAGGAAGAAGAAAACCCGTCTTCCCCACAGGACAAGAAGAAAACTGGGAGGAAAAGGAATAATAAGATTGATATTGCGTGCAATCATTGTCGTTGTGAGTTGGACAATTTTACACTCCCGTCGACCTCGGTCAGTGGCTGATGGTAAATTTCATTCTACAGCACGCAAGCTCAAGTGCGATGGGGCGAGACCCACTTGCACAAATTGCTCGAGACGTCCTCATCAACTACTTAAAAGTAGTACTAGTCCAAGTCCAAGTCCACCAGAATGCAAATTTGACCCATTCCCACGTCGCCGTGGACCAGCCAAGCACAAGCAACTCAAACTCGACGCCGAGGCCGAGTCGTCTTGGCCGCTCCTCGGGGCGGTACCCAGGACGCGAGCGCGAGCTGCAGCTGAGGCGAAGACCCTCACGCAGCCACTTCGTGTGGGTGCTGGCTGCAGCGCAAGTACTGGTGTGAGCGAGTCGAGCATTGCTGGTGATTCTGTGGCACACCCTTCTGCGACGTCTATTCTTTTTGGTGGGGAGGTGGCCATCCTGGCAACGCCTGCTGCTTCGAGCACGCGTGAGAGTACTCCGGCGGCGGACGAGGAAGAAAATGAGCAGATCGAAGAACCTTTTGTGTCCAAGGAGAAGAGGGAGGAAGAGGAGGAAAAGCACGAGGAAGAGGAGAGACCAAGAGCGGAAAACGGGGAGAAACGCGAGGAGAAACCCAAGGAGGAGGAGAGGGGACCTAAGGTGGAAAATTCGCCCAAGAAAGAAGAGAAGAAAGCGGGTAGGATCAAGATGGACGGCGACGAGGGAAAGGTCGATATGCTCAAGGAGGCGACGCTGGAGTCCCCACCATCGTATTACCTGCTTGGTCATCATACGTGAGTCTCTNNNTACTTTTTCTTTTTCTTTTTCCCTTTTCCCTTGGCTCTTGTTTCCTTTTTTGCTATGGGCGGCATACAGGACTTTGCATCCATCGACGAGCACCCACAGGGAATTCATCGGAAGGCCTGTGGCTACGACAATGTCGACGAAGCGTTCGCCATCGGCCGTTGCCGCTGGCCGGGCTGCGGCTGGCCTATCCCACGTCGGATTCGCACAAGTGCATGAAGAAGAACAGGGAGGAGGGTCTGATGAGGATCCTGAGAATAGCGACGACAACTACGACTCGCAAGGCGAAGAGTCGGAGTGAAGATGGGTTTGGGGTACAGTGTCCGTTGGCAGGTGGGCCGGCACTCGGGCCTGGGTGGCCCGCCCGTGGACCGTTCCGTCCGTGGGTTCCGAAGCTTCGCGGCAACCGTCATCAAACAACAATTAAAAAGAGATGGTCATGATGAAGAACTGGTAAGTCGTCGTGTCAGCTGGACTTTTCCGGTTTCCGAGAAGACGGGTGCCATATGTCGATCCGGTGCCGGGTGTAGATGCGGGTGCGGGTGCGAGGAATACAAATAGAAACTAATGTTCGATTTGCAGGTTCGGAAGTATGCTGTCGGATCACGACTCGGGACTCTATAACGACGATATACAAATAATGACTGTTCATTATCCCTTACGGTCATCGCTGACATATTCACTGGAGCTTCTCTGCCTGCTGCTACGAGATGATACTACTACCACGACCTCCAAAACGCGTTTTGGGCATGGGTAGTATTTGCTTTCTGTTGTACGATGGAATCAATTGGTTGATCCGACACTTGGACATATACGCCAGCCGGCATGTACGCGCGACTTAGTGTACCTAGCCTGCCGCTATAGACAGCTTCTTGTTCGCTCTCTCTCCTCCTCCCCGATATAGCAAGCATTGTGCGTGGGCGTGGGCGTGGGCGTGGGCGTGTGTTGGGTGTTGAGGAGCTTTGCGGGTGCTTGCGTGCGCACGGGATGATGGATGGGCGCTGAAACCAAGGTGCGACAGGCAAGGGTGCGACAGAAGAGTCGCTCGCGTCGGTGTAACGGAGACGGAAGGGCGAAGATAAACGGGTGAATGGACTGTGATTCAACCTGACTTCCGAGCATCGATCAGACAGAGGCAGAGAGGCCAGAGGCAGCGCTTGCGCTTTTTCAGAGTCCCCGGGGTGGGGGATGAGGGCTGCTCTGCGCGTATTATCATTAGGATGAATCATACTTTTGCCTAAAAAAAAATTCGGGTGTTGTTATTTTTAAATAAGTACAGGCGTAGCTGTTAATCAAGTGCAACTGGCTGCTTGTCACTCGCGGAGAGAGGCGTCGATAGCCTCATGGCCTGCAAAAAAGGGACGCTGTCCATCCCATCCCGAGGAAGAGCAAGCCATCCAAGCGAGCGAGTGAGAACCGGCGCACGGGGAGGGGCTGGGGGGGGTTGGACAGACACGCGGACGGGGCCTGGGAAGATGTGCGAAGAGGAAGTGTGGATGTGGGTTTTGGGGGGCCATAGTGTGCGATATTGGGACATATTGTGATTGATTGATGATGATGACGAAGCGATGAAGCCCGGATGATGCGACGCTGGGCTGGCTGGTGGTAAAACTGCAAAGCTGCCGCAGCCGTGTGGTTATTGTCTCAGCGAAAGCGGTAGGAGACATGGAAGCGTGCTCAAGCGTGCACTCTTTACAGGACAAGTCGTCTACTGTCCTACTGTCATTGTCTCGGATCGGATTGGATCCAGCAGCTTATTGTTCGCTTAGTTGGTTCTCCAAGCGGTACCGCCGATAGAATAATAAGAATCATAGTAATTATGGTACTAGCAATTATGTATGTACAGTATGTACAATATGTATGTATGTTTGTATACGTACGACTCCGCGTCCGCTCTGCTCTTCCTACTCGCCTACTCGCCCGCCCGCGTACCTTGTGCATGCCTCCGTTCCGACGACAACTCGTCTAAATCCCTCTCCCCGTTCAACCCCCGCTCACTTCCCCGTGTTGGCTCCTGCCACCCTCTACTTCCGCGTTTCCGTCCCGTCATCCTTTCCCCTCCTACCATGCCGCAGCTGCTTCCTCAGCAGCTCCATCGTCACCACCACGACATCAGACGCGTCCACGACCACGTAGATCCAGACGAACAGGACGCAGACGGCGAGGACGCGCCCCCTTTCCCCCATCCATCCCATCCATCCAACCCATCCCATCCATCCTACCACCATGGCCCTACCTTTAACCTACTCATCGTCGGTCGTCCCAGGACTGGAAAGACCGCCTTAGCTCGTCTCCTACTCGACACTTCAACCCTCTCTCCAGCTATCTCCCCTTCCCGTATCAATCTCCTCGCAGACTATGCAAATGCCACTATTCGTCCTACCTCAGCCATTACCTGCGCAACTGCAGAACTCTCTGCAACTCCAAAGCGCAGTACCGTCACACTCAACATCTTCGACACCCCAGGAATTGATTTCCAGGATCAGGCTGCCTTTGAAGCCAGCATCACCCTCATCCATAGGCACATCTCCGATACCTATAGAGCATCTGAAGACCTCCCTGTGCGTTTCCTCCCCCTTTCCGTCATTCCCCTTTTCCAGCCCTTCCCTTCGGAAGTATTTCTGACACTCTGAAATTGCCTCGCAGGAGCACGCGCAGGCAGACCAGCAAGTCCATCTGTACGTGGCAGTACCCCATACGATCTCCCCCACTTGTCGTTTCTCTGGTCACTGACATCATTACACAGATGTCTCTATGTCCTAGATCCCGATGTTATCATCCCAGAGCGAACTCGCAACCACCATCCGCCACCCGCTGCCGCCCCCACCCCCGCGCGAGCCTCCACGGGTGCACATGCGAGCCCAACCGCCACACGAGCCCGCGGGGACTCTGATGCGAGCACCACCCGTCCCGCCGCCGCCGCGGCAGAGCCGGCACATTACGACGATGAACCCGAAACAGGCTGGGCACGCGCTACACTCCCCCAAGGCGAACTGCGCGTGATTCGCAATCTCGCCGAACGCGTCAACCTTCTGCCCATCATTGGCAAGGCGGATACCCTCACCGCCGAGCGTCTTGACGCCGTCAAAACGGCTGTCCGCCGCGATCTCCAAGAACGTGGCCTCACGCTTGGATTGATTGATCCGGACGAAACCAGGAATCAGCACCAGCACCAGCAAGTTCACCAGCCGCAGACGACCAGTGGTAGTGGTACACCCCACACGTCTGCTGCTCGCGCAGCTCCAGGCCATACCCCTACTGGTCCCCCTACACCAGCCCCTAGAACGTATTCCACTATGCCCTTTGCTGTCATGGCCCCAGATCGTTATTTACACGGCGATGGTGCTTCTAGATTCCGTGGAAGTATCCGTTTTACACACTCGCAGCTCATCCAACAGTATCAGGCTCAGGTTGCTGCCCCCAACACTGTGCCGCAAGATATCTACGTCTCCCCGTACATCAAGTCAGAACGGGTGTATCGCTGGGGTATTCTGGATGTCCTGGATCCCCTCTGCTCCGACTTTAGACAGATGCGAACCATGGTTTTCGACAACAACCTCATGGTAAGTGACCCTAGTCACGCCTCGGTGGTGGAAATAAATAATTATGGCTCCTACAG
>WNFL01021900.1_pt1 | contig 17885 bp, 15 predicted proteins | sample 5400361 | NCBI WGS metagenome assembly WNFL01 (sample SAMN13153351, study PRJNA577476) | soil metagenome | isolation source: 40 cm soil on Douglas fir-dominated hillslope | place: USA:California | collected 2013-09-17 | reverse complement strand
CCGGAAGACGGCAATTCCGAGACCGAGCTGGTGAACATACTGTTTCGCCGTTTGGACGCCGCTCGCCGCTCCTCGCATGGCCCTACTTCCCAGGCCGCAACCGCGGAGTGACTCCTGTGTTGGAAGACTCCCTCCCGAGGTCAGCTTGATCCCGCCGCGGAATTGTCCGTCTGGCTCAATCTTCAAAGAACCTTTTGATCACAGGCCAATGCCTCTGCACGATGCGCTCCGTGCTCAAGTGGCCGCCGCGCTGGAATGATTTCAGTTTCACACCCGTGCGCTTGGCGAAATGCTCCACTGAAGAATGGGGGACGTAGGGGTCGTCCTTGGCGTGGAACATCAGAATCTTGGACGCTGTGATTTCCTGCACATGGTGGATGGGATTGCAGAATTTCCCGCTCCTGAGTTTTTTCCAATTGCGATCCGAAAGCCGATAGGCGTTACCAAACGCCTCGCGAATGTAGGCGGCATAGCTGGGGTTGGAAGTCTCCGCTTTCTCTGACTTCGCAAGAATCGCCCAGTCCACAACAGGACAATTGGCAATCGCTTTCTTCACCCGCGGATCGAGCGATGCCAGAATCGCTGCCGCGCCGCCAAAACTTCCTCCAATGACGAACACTGCCTCCGGTGAAAGCGCGAATCGTTGACCGAACGTAACTTCCCGAATCCCCTTCGGAAGTTCGTCGATCACATCTCGAATATCCTCGTGCGGCGATTTCTCCAGAAATTGTCCGTCACTCTCCCACGCCCCGCGATAGCGCGGATAAAACACCCAGTAGCCTTTGCGCGAAAGAAATGCTGCCAAAGCCTGTTTGCGCGGCATGGAGGGCATCCCATCGCACAGGATAATAACCTTCTCCTTTTTGCCGGGGCGGGCAGGCGGCAGGAATTCGGCGAGGATTTCTCTCTTGAATCTTGTTCTGAACATAGTTCGTTTCATCACGGAGACACAGAGGCACAGAGAATTCGTGCCCAAGCGGTAATCTTCACTTGCGCATTCAGGTTTCCAAACAACGATGACACGGCGGGAAAATATTGCGATTCCTCCATGTCTCTGTGGTGAGAAACAGCCTTACGCGCTGCGGCGTGGAACCTTCGCTCCAGGAGGCAGCGGGCAAACCGGGCGCGCCGGATCGATTTCGGTGCCTGCGTTCAGGCTCAGGTCGCTGGACCAGCAATCGACCACCGCCTTCCACTCCCCGGTAGGCTGGCGGCCATAGATCATCACGTACTTGCCGCGTTCCTCGCGCCGTTTGCCCATCGCTGTCGGGACCAGCATCTTGCTGCGTCCGGCCTCGAAGGCAAGATCCGAACCTACCATTACCCGGAGCGTCTCGAGTTCTACATCCCCCAGACCGCCCTCCAGCATGTGGATGAAAAACTCACGAATCGCCGAGGTCCCGCGCACGGGGGGATAATTCGACCGCAGGACCATGCCATCGGTCGAGTAAATATCCACTAAGTCCTCCAGATGTTTGGTGTTGCAGGCCAGTGCCCAGTCTTGTGTGAGCTTGCGAATGCCTGATTCGGCCCGCGACATGGCTGGAGCTGCCAAGGAAGGCCGGGCAGGGTCGCGCCGGGGCGTCGCACTGCCTCCCAGCAGCGATTGCAACCCTCCCTCCATTCCTCCCGAGAGGAAGTGATGATGATAGTGGTGATGGTATTGATGCCCGTTGATGGCAGGTGCGGCAGCCTGTCCCGGATTTCCCATAGGGCCGCCCGCAAGATCCAACGGCACGCCGCATCCACCGCAGAATTGGCTATCCCCTGGGTTGCTGCGCCCGCACAAGCGGCATAGCCCCGCAACCATCGCGTCCGGGTAGGCCTCCTCACCAGAAAGAGCTTCCCGACTCATGGACTGCATTTCCAGGCGTTCGATGGCTTGGCGGGCCGCCGCGACGGCTTCATCGCTGGGCTTGGGACGCCGCAGCTCGGGCTTCAGGTTCTGAAAGAATTCGTCAACAGTGTGCGATGCGGAGCGCTCTGTGTCTGGACTAGCGGGATTACCGCTCGCTCGGAGATCGTTCGCTGGGATTGGTTTCTGGTTGTCCAAGGGGGCCTTCTCACCCCATTCTAGAACCGATTGGTCGGGGAAGAAAACTCAACTTTCGCTTCCGCCTCAGTGGGTGCTCCGTTGCATACTGCCGGGCGAAAGCGCCACAACCGCACAGCATCCACGACCGGGCGCGCTTGCTCCGCTTTCACGCCCTGGCTCATGCCCTCTAAGACCAGCGGACCGTAGACGTGACCGTCGATCCCGACGACAAAACTCACGGTAAGCCGCAGGTGATCGCTGGAATCGAGCACCGGATCAGGCGTAGCCAAGGGTTCCGGAGGCAAATTGCCCTCGCAACTGCGGGTCTGCGCCCCTCGCGCCATCTCCCGGAAGAAGGTACTGCGGACCACCAGACGTCCCCACGGATTTTTCCTGGCCATTTCGCGCTCGCTAACGCGCCACGGCCGGATTTCAAAGGTAGCTCCAGCGGCCTCAGAATGCCATGCCAGGAGCAAGGTGAGGCAAACCACACAAAAAAGGGCGTATTGGCAAGCTTTAGGCATTCGGCAGACGCGCGTCCCAGACAGAGAAGGGCAAGCGTCCTACCAGTCAACGCCGGTTTCATCCCCTTTAGATACAGCTATTTAGGGTTGCAATCGTTTGCACTCTTGTGCGGATTTCGCGACTCAGTAGCCACGTACCTTGTCTACGAGCCCCAATAGCGGATCTCCAGCAAGATAGCGGCGCATATTCTCCGATATCTCCTCCACGTGCCGCTCCCATAGATTCTCGATGAAGCCGGCGCAGTGCGGCGTGATGAGAAGGTTTTCGAGAGCCCACAGCGGCGAGTTCTCCGGAAGCGGCTCTTCTTCGAAGACATCCAGGCCAGCTCCGGCTATTTGTTTTGTTTGCAATGCCTTGGTGAGTGCGACTTCGTTAACCAGCGCGCCGCGGCCGACGTTGACCAGACAGGCGGTCGGCTTCATCTGCGCCAGACGCTCACCATTGATCAAGTGCCGGCTATTGGGAGTGACGGGTGCAGCCAAAACCACGAAATCCGATTGGATCAACAGTTTGGAAATGTCGTTCGTGGCATATACGGCGGTGACATTATCGTCGAGCTTCTCCGGATGCTCCCGCACCGCGATGACATTCATTCCCAGAGCCCTGGCGCGTTTAGCAACTTCTGAACCAATCGCCCCGAGCCCAACCAGTCCGAGTGTTGCTCCTGTTATTGTCCTGGGCCTGGGTTGGGTGTTCCAAAGTAACTGTTGTCCCCAAATCCGCTGCGCCTGGTAGCGGGCGCACGCGGGAAGCTGGCGGGCAAGGGCTAATATGAGAGCAAGCACATGCTCCGCCACCGTGACAGCGAAAACGACGCGGCCGTTGGTGAGCACTGCAAGGCTGGCAACGAACTCTGGAACCATGAATTGGTGCACGGCGGCGGCGGGGGAGTGTACCCATTTCAGTTTGGCGGCAGAGGCGAGCAACTGCGGGGGTAGGGTTGAGCCAATGGCGACCTCGGCGTCGCCCAGTTCGACGAGGAGTTCTTCCGGGCTGGAGGGATGAACAACCTTGAGCTGCGGGAATCGTTCCTGGAGTTGGCTTGCGACCCAAGGCGGGGGATTCCATAGCTCGAATTTATGTTGTTGAAAAAGAACGACTTTCATCGGTACGCACCTGGGTGACGCCCTCACCTCCATCGTTTGGCACGGCTACTTCGTCAGGACGACGCGAAGATCGTGCCCGGTCATCTCCTTCGGTTGCGGAATGCCGAGCATGCTCAGAACAGTTGGCGAAATGTCGCGCAGGGAGCCGTTGGGGCGGAGACCAAACTTTTTGTCTTCTCCGCTCACGACGATGAACGGCACCGGATTCGTGGTGTGCGCGGTGTGCGGACCACCTGTGACCGGATCAATCAGCATTTCGGCATTGCCGTGGTCGGCGGTGATGAGCATAGCTCCACCTTTGCGGCGCACGGCGGTTTCAATCTGGGCCAGGCAGGCATCGACAGTTTCGACCGCTCTGATGGTGGGCTCGATTTTGCCCGAGTGGCCGACCATATCCGCATTGGCGAAGTTGACGATCATGACGGGAAAGCTTCCCTGCTCCACCGCCTTCACCACGGTGTCCGCGATTCCCTGTGCGGACATTTCCGGCTTTAGATCGTAGGTGGCAACTTTCGGAGAAGCGACCATCTGTCGCTCCTCGCCGGGAAATGGCGCCTCGACGCCCCCGTTAAAGAAGTACGTGACATGAGCGTATTTCTCGGTTTCCGCCACGCGCAGATTCTTCAAGCTCGCCTGGCCCATGATGTTGGCCAGAATGTTGTCCATCGATTCGGGCGGAATTACGACCGGCAGCGTGAATTTCTTGTCGTACTGCGTCATGCAGACGTACTTAAGGTTTTTCGGCACGCGCTCACGCGGGATGGTTTCGTCGAGGCCTTCCCAGCCTTCAAGATTGCGTCCGCCCTCGGCGTTCAGGCCACTATTGCGGCACAGAGCGCGAGTAATCTCGCGCACGCGGTCGGCGCGGTAGTTGAAACAGATACAGGCATCCTCGTCGCGAATCGTCGCCAGCGGCTCGCCTTTGTTGTCCGCACATACAAACGGCACGATGAACTCGTCAGTGACGTTCTTGTTGTACGAGTCCTTTACGCCTTGGACGGCGTCAACGTAGCGCGCGGCTCCGCCATTGCCGGTGACCATCACATCAAAAGCCTTGGCAATGCGCTCCCAGCGGCGATCGCGGTCCATGGCATAGTAACGCCCACTGACGCTGGCGAGGCGCCCGCAGTTATATTCACGCATTTTCTGTTGCAGCTTTTCCAGGTAGCCCGCGCCGTTAGTGGGGAGCGTGTCGCGGCCGTCCATGAATGCGTGGACGAACACGCGGTCGGTCCCGTTTTGCTTCGCCATCTTCAAGAGCGCATGCAAGTGCTCCTGCTGCGAGTGCACGCCGCCGTCGGAAACCAGACCGAACAGATGCAGCCGCCGGCCTCCAGAACGCGCATGTTTCACCGCGTCGAGCAGCACGGGATTGGAGAAGAAATCGCCGTTCGTGATCAGCTCATCGATCCGCGTGATATCCATATGCACCACGCGCCCGGCGCCAATGTTCAAGTGCCCGACTTCACTATTTCCCATCTGCCCTTCGGGCAGCCCAACAAACGGCCCGCTGGTCTGGATCAGCGTATTGGGAAAATCCCGCAGAAAACGGTCGTAGGTCGGCTTCCGCGCCAGCGCGATGGCGTTAGCCTTGGTCTCGGCGCGGTAACCCCAGCCGTCGAGAATGATAAGGACGAGAGGATTGGGAGTCATAGGCTAGTTCTTGCGTTGCTCAGGTTTGGCGCGCCCGGATTTGGTCTTTCCCGCTTCTTCTTCCGCCATACGCCCGATGCGATCCATGATGTCGCTCATGGCTTTCTGCATACGCGGAGACACAGCCTGCATGGACTCCCCCGCGATTGCGGGCTGCTCCCGAAGAAGCTTCTGGCCCGTGGGAGAAGAATAGAAACCAGCCATGGCGTCAACGTCATTCTTCGTCAGATGTTTCTGGTAGATGGGAATCGTATCGTCCAACATCCCGTCCAGAGGCAAATCCTTGACGATCTCTTTGGACATCGCCTCCATCTTGCTCAATTGTTCTTCGGTCAGCGCTGGAGCACGCTGTTTGATCGTTTCGCGAATGAGTTTTTGTTGTTGCGCCATGATGAGCTGCATGGTGCTGCGCATTTGCTCGCGGACATGCATCACGGTGAACAAACGTTGGATGTCCTCACGGGTGGCGGGCGCGTCAGCCACCGGCATACTAGGAGCAACTGTCGCTGAAGGCTGTTGGGCGATGCCAACCGCAGACAGGAGCAGCCCGACGAAAATATGTTGGCGAAAATTCGATTTCATTCAAACCTCAATTCAAATCCTCAGGACAGTCACCCCGAGCGAAACGCCTAAGGGACTGCTGACTGAATCAGGGTCGCCCTACCCCTTGTAGTTCAGCGCCGCCACTCCGGGAAACCTCGCCGTCTCATCTAGCGCTTCTTCAATCCTCAACAATTGGTTGTACTTCGCCACGCGATCCGTTCTCGAAGCGGAACCAGTCTTAATCTGTCCCGCCCCGGTCGCTACAGCCAAATCGGCAATAAAGGTATCTTCGCTCTCCCCCGACCGGTGCGAAATCACCGAGGTATACCCATTCCGCCGCGCCAGCGCTATCGCATCCAAAGTTTCGCTGACCGTCCCGATCTGGTTGACCTTGATCAGGATCGAATTCGCCACGCCACGATCAATGCCCTCTTGCAGGCGCTCCGTGTTGGTGACGAACAGATCGTCTCCCACGAGCTGAATCTTGTGACCCAGTTCCTTGGTCATCAGCGCCCAACCATCCCAGTCGTCCTCAGCCAGACCGTCTTCGATCGAAACAATGGGATAGTTCTCGACCCATTTCGCCCAGAAGGCGACCATTTCTTCCGAACTTTTCGAGCTTTTATCGCTCTTCTTGAAGATGTATTTCCCGTCTTTGTAAAACTCGCTGCTGGCCGGGTCGAGCGCAATGCCGATGTCTTGTCCCGGCCGGAAACCCGCGGCCTGGATCGCTTCCAGCACCACGTCAATCGCTTCCGTATTCGACTTCACCGACGGCGCAAAACCGCCCTCATCGCCGACCGCGGTGCTGTAACCGCGCTTCTTCAAAACTCCCTTCAGCGTATGGAACACTTCCACGCCCCAGCGCAGCGCCTCGGAAAACGACTCCGCGCCCACCGGCATACACATGAATTCCTGAAAATCGACGTTGTTATCCGCGTGCGCTCCGCCATTCAGAATATTCATCATCGGCACGGGCAGGACGTGGGCATTCACGCCGCCCAAATAGCGGTAGAGCGGCATCTTGAAACTCTCCGCTGTGGCGCGAGCCACCGCCATCGAAACGGCCAAAATCGCATTCGCGCCGAGACGCCCTTTATTCGGCGTGCCATCCAGTTCGATCATGCGCTGGTCAATCCCGCGCTGGTCGGAGGCATCCAGGCCGGAAAGGGCTTCCGCGATCTCGCCGTTGGCGTTCTCCACCGCCTGCAACACGCCTTTGCCGAGGAAGCGTTTTTCGTCCCCGTCGCGTAACTCCACGGCCTCGTGTTCGCCCGTGGATGCTCCGCTGGGAACAATGGCGCGGGCGCGCGAGCCATCGGCCAGGGTGACTTCGGCTTCGACGGTGGGGTTGCCGCGCGAATCGATCACTTCGCGGGCGCGGATTTCTTGAATCGTCATGGACACGTCCTTGTAGTCCCGCCGTTGGCGGGCGGCATAAGATTTTTCCACAGCAGTCCAGGCAGGGGAAATCGCCGAGACTGGAATGAGGTCGCTCATAAAGGTGAAGCGAGAATTATATCGGATGAAAACCTGCGAGCCGCCGCTGTAGCCACGGTTGGAATGCGGTTATCAAGCGTGGTTCCCTTGTCCCACCCGCTGTTGTCCGTCACTCCCGCCTGGTCTAGAGTCGAAATTAAGATGAGATTCGGAGGCTGTATGAAGAAATTGTTAATTATTGGATTGGTTTCTGTGATGTCCTTGGCTGCTTCGGCTGTATATGCGGAGACGAATCGCTCTCTCCCCGCGGGCACCGCCATGAAGATCAAGCTGCAAACTACCCTGGCAACGTTCAGCAGCAAACAGGGCGACACCTTTACCGGACGCGTGACCGAGCCGGTGACCCTGAATGGCAAGACCATCATTCCCGTGGGTTCCACGGTGCAAGGCACCGTGGGCCGCGTCGCCGAGCCACGCCGCGTGCAAGGCCGCCCGACTATCGCTCTATTTCCCCACACCGTGATTCTGCCGGATGGGGCGCGTTACGATCTCAGCGCCACGGTGGTGGACACGAATCTGCACAACGGATCCGACGTCAATGACGAAGGGCAATTCAAAGGCAAAGCGCGGGATCAGGGCGACAATGTGGAACTCGCTGCCGGCGCAGGTGGCGGCGGCTTAATTGGCGCTCTCGCTGGCGGCGGCAAGGGTTTCCTGGTGGGCGCGGCCATCGGCGTGGGCGCGACCACGATTCACTGGCTCACGAAACACCACTCGGCGATATTGCCGGCAGGAACGGAGCTGGTTATGGAATTGAGCCGTCCGATGGAAATGAGCGCGGCGGTCAGCAGCGGGGAGTAAAGCACCGTGTGAGTTCCGAGCCTTTCAGACTAAACCGGAGCCCATGGGCTCCGGTCTGTGTTTGGAGCCTCACCTGAATGCGGCGAAAAAAACGTACTCGACAAGCTCTGAAGCGCAGCTCTACCCAAAAGCTGGAGCCCAGCAAAATCGAGTTATCAAGGGCTGAAGTTGGAAGCAACCGCTTTTACGGTGGCGCCCTACACCGTCACGCCCGACATCAACTCTGGCTCGCTCACCAATTGCAGTTCGATCGAACCCTCGACCGGCAGTGCATCCACTGGCAGGCGGTCGTGCCATAGGCTCACGCGCAGGCCCAGCCGGTCGGCTTGCGGACCTTGATTAGCCATGGGTGCGCGCAACCACTCCAGCGGCACGCGAAACTCAAACACCTTCTTCAACGCCACTTGGACAGGGGATTTCTCGCTGCGCGCGGCGTCCACAATCTGCGCTCCACTCTGCGGATTGGTGACGCTCCAGCTTTGTAATGCTTTATTCTCTACACTCGCATCCAGGCGTAATTTGCGATGTGCGTCGGAACTCTGCCGCACCTGCGATTCCACGTTCACCACCAGATCAAAGCTCATCCCGGGCACGCCACCGGCAAAATCCACGCGTCCGTACAAGAACTGCTCATCCACTCCGGCATACACAGAGTCCAGAAAATACTGTTTGCCGTGCATTGCCCCCGCGCGCAGGTCGGCCGTATACATGGCCGCGCCCATCCACTCGAAGTAGCGCGTAATGTCGCCGTCGATTCTCGGGTGAATGTAGCTGGTTTGCGCGATGAACGCAGGCCGGCCAGCGCTCGCCGTGATCGGTTGCACCAGGTAGTCGGGGGGAGTCGCACCGAGAGCGTGGTAGACATTGGCCAGGTGCTTGCGGTATAGCTCGTCGAAGTCGCGGTCGTTGGCCGAATGGTGCTCAGGGCCGTACCACCAGTTCCAGTCGCTGCCTTCGGCAATCAGGATTTCTTCGTAAGCCAGCTTGCGCTGTTCTTCAGTGGCGCCTGACGCATTCTGCTCATAGAATTCGCGGGCCGCGTAAAGATAGTCCCAGGCTTTGTTGTCCTCCGGCGCGCCAATCCAGACGTTAAAGTTGGCACTGATCCACGATCCGGGCGTGATGCTGCCCAACCGGCGAACGTTTTGGTGCCGCTCAATCGCCTCCGAGACGGTCACAGCCTCTATGCCGCCGGAATTCTGCAAAGCGTCGTAGAAGCGCCGCAAGAATTCCCTTCCCGAGCCTGGATAATATTCCCAGGCATTTTCGCCGTCGAGAATGATGGGCACGACAGCATCGCGGCCTTGATCGAGAACAGGCTGGGCGGCGTGGCGGATGTTGTTGATCAAGTGCTGCGCAGCCTCGCTGGCGCCCATGCCAGAATAGACGAATCCGATCAGGTCCGACATCGTATGATCCCGGAACAGCAGGTTCATGCGCGTGTCGTTCTTCTCGTAGTGATGCAGCGTATAGAGTAAGTCCGCGCCGCCGCCGTTGAGGCGTCCGCTGCCATCCCGCGTAAAGTTGAAGTTCAGGCTCCGGCCGAGCACGCCCTCGTCGGTTGCCATCCACTTCACGCCCAGTTTATGAGCAATGGAAATCGCTTCCTCGGAAACACTGCCCTCCGAAGGCCATACCCCTTGCGGGCGGACGCCGAACACTTTTTCCTGCAAATCCAGGCCCCGCAGCAACTGCTCGCGAGCATCTTCCGGACGGCGGTAACGGTTCTGCGGCAGTGGCAGCCCGGGGCTGGAGACCGCTCCCTGATTGGTATCGCAAACCAGGGGCAAAATCGGGTGGTAAAACGGAGAGGTCGAAATCTCAATTCCGCCGCGCTTGGCCGCTGCGGCATGGGCAGGCAAAACCCTGGCCAGTAGTTCCCTCTCGCGCTTGAGGACAAATTTCTGGTCGTCCAGGGAGTAGTTGCGTTCCTTGCGAATCAATTCCGCGACATCCGGTTCCGCCAGGAAGAATTCGTCAAACCACGCAATCTGCGAGAGAACCTGCAAGTCGGTAAAGTCCTGCGCGCCAAAAGCAAGGACGGCTTGTTCCAGGGAATTGCCGCAGGCGCGCAAGCGCTCCGACAATTCGCGATAGCGGGGATACCGCCCAATGACGTGGACCGGATTCGCCTGAAACAGATACTGCAAGGCAAAACGGCGCTCGCCAGCGGTCAGGTCCTTGGCCGGTTTAGCCGCCACCTCCAGAAAAGGGTCCCTGGCCGTTCCCGCCACATAGTCCTGAATCTGCGTGACCAGCGACGGCACCAAATTGAACGTCTGATGCACGTTGGGAAACTCGTCCAGCAGCTTCACCATGCCGTAGTAATCCTTCAGGGCGTGCAGCCGCACCCACGGCAAGCGATACTCTCCGGTGACGAGATCCTTGTAAAACGGCTGGTGCTGGTGCCAGAGAACGATTACCCGGAGCACAGGCATTCGCGGAACAATTCCTCCTGGATGCGTCTTGTTCAGGTCCTAAATCGACGATTTTGAGGATAGCATGTCGGAATTTGGGGGCATCCGCTACACTATGGTTCCGAGTGCGCTTTCCATGATTGAAGCCTGCAATGACTGAACCAATGGATCGATCCCCGTCCGATTTCGCTCCCCTGCTGTTACCGGCTCGCCACAACGCTTCCCTGTTGAACTCCGACGACCTGTTCCTGTTCAACGAGGGCACGCACAACCGCATGTATGAAAAGCTGGGGGCGCACCTGGGTGTCGTCGACGGCGAGTCGGGGACGTTCTTCGGCGTGTGGGCGCCCAGCGCGCGCCAAGTGACCGTGATTGGCGACTTCAACGGCTGGAACCCCGGCTCCCACCCCATGCACAGCCGCGGCAGCTCGGGCGTGTGGGAGTGCTTCATCCCCGGCATCGGCAAGGGGGCGCACTACAAGTACCACGTTGTTTCGCACGTGCACGGGCATGTGTTCGACAAGGCTGACCCGTTTGGCTACCGCCATGAAAAACCTCCGCGCACGGCGTCGGAAGTCTGGGATTTGGACTACCAGTGGAGCGACCAAGCCTGGATGCAAGGGCGCAAAGCCCGGAACTCGCTGCAAGCGCCCATGTCCATCTACGAGATGCATTTGGGCTCGTGGATGCGCGTGCCGGAAGAACATGGGCGCTCGCTGAGCTATCGCGAGATTGCGCCGCGGCTGGCGGATCATATGCAGCGCATGAACTTCACCCACGTCCAGTTGCTTCCGATCATGGAGCATCCGTTCTATGGATCGTGGGGGTACCAAACGACCGGATATTTTGCGCCCACCTCGCGTTACGGCACGCCGCAGGATTTTATGTATTTTGTGGACTTCCTGCACCAGCGCGGCATTGGCGTGATCCTGGACTGGGTTCCTTCGCACTTCCCCACCGACGGCCACGGCCTCGCGTTCTTCGACGGCACGCATTTGTTTGAGCACGCAGATTCCCGGCAAGGCTTCCATCCCGACTGGAAGACCAACATCTTCAACTACGGCCGCAGCGAGGTTCGCAGCTTCCTGCTAAGCAGCGCGATTTTCTGGCTCGACAAGTACCACGCCGATGGCCTGCGCGTGGATGCCGTTGCCTCAATGCTTTATCTGGACTATTCCCGCAAGGCCGGCGAGTGGATCCCGAACAAATTTGGCGGGCGGGAGAATCTTGAGGCGATCTCGTTCCTGCGCCAGATGAATGTGGACATCTACCGCAATTTCCCCGATGTGCAAACGATCGCGGAGGAGTCGACGGCTTGGCCTATGGTGTCCCGCCCAGCCCACCTCGGCGGGCTCGGCTTCGGCCTCAAGTGGGATATGGGGTGGATGCACGACACCCTAACCTACTTCGAACGCGACCCCATTCACCGCAAATTCCACCACAATCTACTCACGTTTCGCATGATTTACGCCTACCACGAGAATTTCGTGTTGCCGCTGTCCCATGATGAAGTGGTGCATCTGAAGGGTTCTCTCCTCCGCAAAATGCCCGGCGACGAGTGGCAGCGTTTTGCCAACCTGCGGTTGCTCTACGGCTACATGTACGCGCAGTCGGGCAAGAAAATGCTCTTCATGGGCGATGAATTCGGCGAGCTTCGCGAGTGGGCGCACGACGGCAGCCTGGATTGGCATCTGTTGAACCAACCCTTTCACGAAGGCCTTCGGCATTGGGTCGAGAACATCAACCACCTCTACCGGAATGAACCCGCCCTGCACGAACTCGAGTGCGACCCGGCCGGCTTCGAATGGATCGATTGCAACGATGCCCCGGCCAGTGTCGTTTCCCTGCTCCGCAAGAGCGCGCGGCCGCAGGAGTCGCTCGCCGTCGTCTGCAACTTCACGCCGGTTCCACGTATGGACTACCGCGTCGGCGTCCCCCACGGCGGATTCTGGCGGGAAATCCTGAATAGCGACGCCCACGAATACGGCGGCAGCGGCAGCGGCAACTACGGCGGGCGCGAGGCGGAAGAGATTCCGTCGCACGGCAAGCCTTTTTCCCTAAAACTCATGCTGCCCCCGCTGGCGGCGCTCTTTCTGAAAGCGGCCGGATAGGCGAGCGGCGATCCCTCCATGCGTATCCTTACCCGCTACGTCCAGCGCGAGGTTCTGGGAAGCGCCTTGATCGGCGTGGTGGTCTTTTCTTTTGTTCTGTTTACCCGCGATCTAGGCCGAATCCTCGAGTTGGTGGTTCGCAATAGCGCCCCTTTGCCGAGCGTCGCGGAAGTCTTCCTCTTCACCCTCCCTGTAACGCTGACCTTTACCATTCCCATGGGTGTCCTGGTTGGGATCCTGATTGGCTTGGGACGACTCGCCGCAGACAGTGAAATCACCGCCATGCGCGCCAGCGGAATTGGCGTTTGGCGCTTTGTGAGGATGCTATCTCTCTTCGTTACAGTGGCTTGGGCCCTGGCCATGCTCAACAGCCTGTGGATTGCTCCCGCCTGCCAGTCCGCCTTGGCCCGGTTGCAGGACCGGCTCAAGACCTCCCAAGCGTCTTTTGAAGTTCAGCCGCGCGTGTTTTATGAGGGTTTTCCTAAAGCCGTCCTGTATGTGCAGGATGTGGTGAGCGCGCAGCGGGTGGCAGTTTGGAAGGGTGTTTTCCTGGCCGATCTTAGCAACCCCACCTCTCCCCGTATCACGTTGGCACGACAGGGGTTACTGGTCAGCGAAGGACCAAGTTCTCTACGCCTGCATCTGACCAGAGGCTCGACCCACGAAACCAACCCCGCCTCAGTCGAGGACTACCAAATTTCGACCTTCGAGGACACCGATATTCCCATCGAGCTCCCCACCGCTGACAGCGACGCACCCAAGGGGCAGGCTCCCATTGGCACGATGGCGACGATGGCTCTTTGGCGGCGCGCACAGACCGCTGGCGGCCTCGACGCACGCTGGGCAGGGCTCGAGTTCTATCGGCGCCTGGCTCTGCCTACTGCTTGCCTCGTGTTGGCACTGGTCGGCATTCCACTTGGCCTTTCTGCCAAAAAAGGCGGGAAATCAAGCGGATTTGTTATCACAATCATCCTCGTCTTCACCTATTACTCGGTTTCGCTGGTTGGAGTGTCTCTGGCCAAGGAGGGCAAAGTTCCCGTCATTCTCGGGGCTTGGCTGGCAGACCTGGTGTTTCTGGCAGGCGGGGTGGTGCTGCTGTACCGTGTGGAAAAGCGAGCCATCGACTTGGGCGCGCTGCGGCGCTACTGGGAACAGCTGCGGGAGCGTCTGCGTCTGTCGGCGCCCCAGACGAGCCTCCGCGAAGCGGTCTCCAGCGCCTACAGCCGGGCAGAACGGCGCCCACGCCTCTTCGGCCTGAACTTCCCCATGCTGCTGGACGACTACGTGCTCAAGGACTTTTTTCAGTACCTGGGCCTGATCGTGGCCAGCTTTCTCGTCCTCCTGCTCGTTTTCACTCTGTTCGAGCTGCTGGGCGACATTTTGAAGCACCACGTATCGCCGCTGGTGGTAGGCGCGTATCTGTTGAACGTGGTGCCATATTTCCTCTACAACACGCTCAACATGTGCGTGCTGCTGACGGTGGTGGTGACGTTCGGCATCCTGCAGCGCAATAACGAAGTTGTGGCCATGAAGGCGACAGGCATCAGCATCTACCGCATGGTGGTGCCGGTACTGGTAATGGCGGCGCTGCTGGCGGCGGGACTGTTTTTATTCGACCAAATCTACCTGCCGCACGCCAACAAGCGCCAGGACGCATTGCGTAACGAGATTAAGGGCAAGCCTGCGCAAACCTACTTGCGCCCCGACCGGCAGTGGATTTTCGGGCAAAACTCCGACATCTACTACTACCAATTTTTTGATTCCGACCGGGACCGCTTCGCCAACATCACCGTGTTCCAGTTCGATCCGGTGACGTTTGAGGTGACGCGGCGAATCTATGCCGCGCGGGCGCACTGGGAACCGGACTTGAAGCGCTGGATTTTCCAGCAGGGCTGGGAGCGGTCGTTGCGCGGGCCGGCCATTGAAAACTTCCAGGAATTTGAAGTAACGACATTTCCGCAATTCAACGAGCCTCCGGCGTACTTCAAGAAAGAATTCGTTCAGTCATCCGACGAGATGAGTTACGCGGAGCTGGAACGCTACATCCAGGACTTGCAGCAAAGCGGCTTCGACGTGGTGCGGCTGCGCGTGCGGTTGCACAAGAAGCTGGCGTATCCGCTGATCACGCTGGTGATGGCGCTGCTGGCCGTTCCGTTTTCTCTCAGCGCAGGGCGGCGCAGCACGCTCACGGGCGCGGCTGGAGCGGTTGGGATTGCGGTGGCATATCTGTTGGTGGCGGGAACGTTTGAATCGCTGGGAAACCTGAGCCAGTTGCCGGCTTCGCTCGCGGCCTGGTCGCCGGATATTGTTTTTGCGCTGGTGGGTGGGTATTTGATGTTGAAGGTGCCAACCTAAAGATTTCGCTCTGACATCAGATTTCGCTCCGGCACAGCGGATGTGCCAGTCCACGCGATCTACTTCGCGCGCCATTTCCGGAAGCCCCGGCTGGTAAAATCGCATCCAACAATGATGCTTCCCAGGAATTTGCGCCCCCTCCTGCCGTATTTCAAGAAATACCGCTGGGGTTTCGTGGTGGGCGCGTTTTGCGTTCTGCTGAACAACGGCATCTGGATCTTGTTTCCCCTGGTGATTCGTCAGGCCGTCGACGATCTCAACCACGGCATCACGCAGCACAAGCTCATCACATACTCGTTGTTGATTCTGGCGGTGGCGGTCGCGAAGGGGATTTTTCAGTTCCTGACGCGCTGGATCGTGATTGGCATCTCGCGCAACGTCGAGTTCGACATGCGGAACGATCTCTTCCGCCACCTGGAAAGCCTTTCTCTCTCTTACTACCAGCTGACCCGCACTGGCGATATTATGGCGCGCTGCACCAACGATCTGAACGCGGTGCGGATGCTGCTCGGGCCAGCCATTATGTACAGTGCGAACACAATCGTATTCACCACCGGCGCGCTGTTCTTCATGTGGGGGCTGAACCATCGGCTCACGATGTATGCGTTTCTGCCTTTGCCGATCGTCAGCATCACCATCCAGTATTTTGGGCGGAAGATTCACGAGCGCTTCGAGCGGATTCAGGCCATGTTTTCGGAAATCTCGGCGCGGGCGCAGGAGAATTTCTCCGGGGCACGCGTCATCCGTGCCTACGCTCAGGAAGAAGCCGAGATCGCGCAGTTCGAGGCCGCTAATCTCGAATACATTGGGCGCAGCCTGAAGCTGGTGCGCCTGATGGGCATGCTGTTTCCGACTCTCGAAACCATGCTGGGCCTGGCGATTGTCATAGTCCTATGGCTGGGCGGGCGGCAGGTTCTGAGCGGCGGGATGACGCTCGGCGGTTTTGTCGCCTTCAACACCTACATGGTGCAGTTGACGTGGCCCATTATCGCCCTCGGCTGGGTGATCAATCTTTTCCAGCGCGGCAAGGCGTCCATGGGGCGGATCAACGAGATCTTCGAGGAGAAGCCGGAGATCGCGGATGACCCAGCGCTAATGGTCGCATCTCTTCAAGTTCGCGGCGAGATTGAATTCCGTAACCTGAGCTTCTCGTACGATGGGCATGCAGTACTGCACAACATCAACCTGCGCATTCCGGCGGGATCGAGTCTTGCAATCGTGGGACCGACGGGTTCGGGGAAAACGTCGCTGGTCAGCCTGATTCCGCGCATCTACGATGCCGCGCCGGGAAGCGTTTTGATTGACGGGCGGCCGATTCGCGAGTTTCCCCTGGAGACCTTACGCGGCAGCATTGGCTTCGTGCCGCAGGAAACGTTCTTGTTCAGCGACACAGTGCGCGAAAATATTGCCTTCGGCAAGACTGGCGCTACCGATGCCGAAGTGAAAGCTGCGGCCGATGGGGCCAGCATTTCAGGCGACATCGAAGGATTCCCGGAGCAATACCAAACGCTCGTCGGAGAGCGCGGCATCACCCTCTCCGGCGGCCAGAAGCAGCGCACCGCGATTGCCCGCGCCATCATCCGCAATCCCCGCATCCTGGTCTTGGATGATGCCCTGGCCAGCGTGGATACGCACACGGAAGACAAGATTCTGGGCCACCTGAGCGAAGTGATGGGCGCCCGCACGACGATCTTTATTTCTCATCGCGTCTCCAGCATACGCAATGCCGACCGCATCGCGGTGCTGCATTCAGGTAGGATTGTGGAACTGGGCACGCACGAGGAGCTGTTCGCGCGCGACGGATACTACACGGAGCTCTACAACAAGCAACTGCTGGAAGAAGAACTCGCCGAAGTCTAGCTGATGCACAATCAAGAACCGGGCGGGCACGAAGTCTGGGAGCTGCGCTCCAGGACTGCTGGGAGGGCGGCCGTCCCTACATGAGTTTCATATATGAAACGTGTTGCCGTCGACGAAATGATCGATACGGGCGAAGGTACCGCGCAGGAAATCGCGGAGTCGCTCACCGACATGCAATCGCTGAATCGATGGTTTGGCGGCCAGGCGACGTCGCTGGCCCTTTTGCGGAAAGTGGTGTCGCAAACCAGGCAAACGCGGCTCAGTGTGCTCGAGACAGGCGCCGGCTTTGGCGAAGTTCCTATAAAAGCGCGGAGCGTTCTGCTCGGTTCCGGCATCCAACTCGATATAACGCTACTGGATCGCGTGGAGGCACACCTCGGAAAAGGGGCGCGTGGCGTCGTGGGCGATGCTTTAGCCCTTCCCTTTTGCGACGGAGCCTTCGATGTGGTCTCGTGCTGTCTTTTTGCCCATCATCTGGAGCCGGGTGGAATTTTGGCGTATGCCAATGAAGCATTGCGCGTAACCACAGGTGCGGTCGTTATCAACGACCTGGTTCGCCATCCCGTACATTATGCGCTGGCGTGGGCAGGGCAGATCTTCTACCGCAGCCGTCTCACGCGGCATGATGCGCCCGCCTCGGTACGGCGGGCGTACACGGTGGAAGAAATGAGCGACATGCTGGGCGCGAGCAGGGCGGCACGGGTGGAAGTATCGCAACACTATCTTTACCGCATGGGAGCCATTGCTTGGAAGCACTGAGCAGTTGGGATTTAGTGGTCATCGGCGGCGGTCCAGCAGGGGCTTCGGCGGCGATCACCGCAGCGCGGGCAGGTATGCAAGTGCTGCTGCTGGAAAAAGGCAATTTCCCACGGCACAAAGTTTGCGGCGAGTTCGTTTCCGGCGAGTCTCTTCAATTGCTGAATTCACTGTTGGCCAATTCGCTCGAGACGCGGCGGTTGCTGAGCCGTGTGCCGCAGAT
>WNFL01337132.1_pt2 | contig 17897 bp, 25 predicted proteins | sample 5400361 | NCBI WGS metagenome assembly WNFL01 (sample SAMN13153351, study PRJNA577476) | soil metagenome | isolation source: 40 cm soil on Douglas fir-dominated hillslope | place: USA:California | collected 2013-09-17 | reverse complement strand
CCCCATCTTTCGCGATTCTTGACCTATCATTTTCGTATATTGTCTTCTCCGCTTATCGAGCCCGTCCTTGTACACATGTCTATTTCAGTGCTAGCAGACCGCTTGTTCTCGCCCCCGAAACCCATGTATAATGTGGACAGTACGGATCTCATACACTTTTGTACAATCAAGTCTGGGTTTACCCAAGAAGAAAAAAACGCGAGACACAAGAGGTGACACGAATGGATATGCGAAGTAACAAGTAGGGTATCATCGTAGATTCAACGTTGGAATGTCACGGGAATGCTCCTTCAGGTGAGCTGCCGTCCCATAGAACAGCGTCAGCGATCATGGAAAGGAGTGCACAATCAGGATGCATACTCTTCATTTTCCTGTTCAAGCGCCTGCAGTTTGCGCTTGAGCTGTTGGTTTTCTTTGGAAAAAAAATTCCTCGTTTCCTTCGCTTTGCGTAGATCATTGGTCATTGCCGCCCAGGCCTGATCCTCTGGGAGCTGAATGTCTTCGTACATTTTGTCCAACTCTTCATTGAAGGCCTGCAAACCGAATTGTGAGATATCGGCTGTAGTAGGTAGGGATTGCTCACGCACATTGTACAATATTTCATTTTCGGCTGTTGTGTCGCTCAGCAGTTGTTTTAGAGCTTCGGTTTGACGCTTGCTTGCTTCAAGTTCGGATCGGAGTTGTTTCAGTTCATGAGCGCGTGCCTGATTGACGAGGGTAAGTTTTTACTATTGTGAGTCTACCGTCAAGGGCCGGCTTACGTCAGAAGGACCAGCCCCGTGATCGACTAGAGTCCAAAGTTCCGAGGATAGTGCTTCGGTGTTTTGAAAGCTCCTTGTCATTTGCTTCTCCGCCTCGTCTGCGAGTTCTTCGATTAGCTTGGCAGACTCTTCGAGTTTCCCAAAATCCAAAACTAGACTCGGTGGTGATAGCGCCTGCGAAGGCGTGAAGATACTCGACCTCCTTTGACCACTGCTCCCGCCAGCGGTCATCCGGGATTCTATAAGCTGGCGCATTTCGGTGACTCTAGAGCTCTCTGAGTCCGACACCGCGCTCTAGATAGTAGTTGAATAAATAAGTCGCGTTCCGAAGGACAACACATACCGCGAGGTTTCGGGCATGTGGTGACCGAGGTATCTGCGATATGCCCGCAGATTTCGATGGAGTGTTGACTGCCTCCTTCTTGATCTTCTTGACCGCCCGCCGGCCAGCTGTGATCTGTTTCGATGTTGAGAGACTGGGCTCAAATTAGGAAGAGAATAACTTACATCCTCCTTGGTAGCCTCCGCCATCACCACGAAGCGGTGAACCTCCTTTTGATTTCCGTACCCAGTCCGGTCCCGTGCAGACGTCGAGGCTCGTCTTCGTGAGCCAGTCGAACGGTTCAAAGAGGGAGACAATGGATGCGCAGTTCCCTGGCGTTTGGTACTCGGTGAGCGACTGAACGCGCCAGCTGAAGACCCTCGACCAGCCGATTTTTTGCGTATCGACAGCGGTTCGACGCTGGATATCGAGCCGGCTTTAGATGGTGTCCGAGGATCTGAGACGGTGGGAAAGTGTTCATCCATCGTCAAGGATGTTTCGAGTAGGACGGTTTCAACTTCGATGGAATCATAGGCTCTAGGTGGGGCAAGGGAGATGCGTCGACGGGCTGAACCGCCTGGCGAAGGCAGTGATGGGAGAGGTTTGGAGGGGGACGCTTTGGTTGGTGTTATGGACCCAAGAGAAGCAGGGTCGCGAGTGATGGTGGGGCCCTCTTCTAATTCACCCCCTCCCCCCTCAGCGGCCTCTGCCTCGGTCTCTGGGGGTTCGTCTGCAGAGAACGACTGTCAGCGAGGAAGCCCGCTGAAAGAACGATCGCTTACCTTCACCCTCATAAATCGTCTCCTCTACGGAGGCCTCCACCGAGAGTGCACTATCTAACTGCCTCTTTGTCTCCTGGGTGAGACTGTTCTGCCGCGCAAGCTCCAAACGCAACGCCAAATCACGGTCAGAGTTGTCCATCCGATGCCAGGGGTTGCGGTGATCCACAATAGTCCCAAATTCTTCTTCTTCTTCTTCAATGGAATTGGGACTTTTCGACCTCGTCGCGCGGTCCACTTCTGGGTCAGAGAGAACAGCGGCACCAGGCGACCATGCGCGAGCAGAAGTCTTAACGAGTTTCCGCTTTGGTATCTCTGAGAGCATACGTGCCATTCCTTTTCTGCTTCGTCCGCTCCCACCGCTCCCGCTGCCTATGGATTCGACGTCGTCCATCACTGACATGGACGTAGCTGCAGTCGAGGCGCTACGTTGCGAAAAACGATTTGTGCTGACCGTCATATCGGTCGAGCTCCTGCTCATGGAAGATATGGGTGGGCCTGCGCTGCGCGTGCGTTTGTGCGCCAGGCTCGCACCTATCTCGCCGAAAACATCCCGGCCAGACTTGGAGGGACTAAAAAGACCAGAGAGTGCATCCAGTCCGAAATTTGCTACTCGTGACCTCGCAATCGCCGTCGGAGTCGTCGGGCGAGAATTGGGTCCAACTCTGAATTGGAACAGGCCGAATTGGTGAACTGCGTGATGATAGTTAATGAAGAAGAGCCGATAGGGTTGTTTGTGACATACTTGTGTGGACAATTCGTTCAGGCACCCTTTGTGATTGCACGTAATCGTCCTCGCCTTCGTCCTCGGGATCATTACACGACACAACGTAGCGACACATTTGCCCTGCCATTGGTCGTAATCGTATAATGATAAATGGCGGCCCATTGATACCAAAGGGCAGTCGATCAGCTTGCTTTTCAGTGCCATCGATATGGACGACGACTTTGGGCTAAACATATCGAAGTCAGTATAGAATTTCACGCTAATATACGCCGCTCCGACCTTCCTGGGCTCCCCCAAATACGGTGTCCGCTGGTAAACATTGAAAAACGTTGTCGCGTAGGTCGTCCTGTTCCCCCGGGAATCAACTTCTAGCTCCTCGGATTGGAGTGCGACGCTTCGGCCACCCTTTGTGCGCAACATCGCTTGCGCATTCCATAGCTTCTCCAAGAACTCTGTCTTCGCCTCGCGGGCGGCAAAATCGACGTTGACCGCCTGGGGGGGGAAGACAACATGATAGCTCTTCAATGGGGTACTCCACCTCTCCCCGTATTCCACGGGCGGGCGTTCAAGGAAGAAGTGCATGAGCGCGCCGGACGAGTCGGTGCCCACGACCTCAGAGATATCGAGGACGCCCTTACACGCCATTCCCGATTTTCGGAGATTAATTATACCGTTAGTGCGGATCAGCCTGTCAATGTCATCCAGCCCTGCGAGGGTGCGCCCCGAGACTAGCGGGTTGGGTCGCTTGACGATGACTAGCCGGTCGTCGAAGAGGAAGAGGGTACAGCAAAGGGGGACGGGAGAGACACTGGAGGCGGAGGGGGTGGCCAGTGATGGAGTTGCTTCGGGGGGTACATCTTCTACATCGATGCAGTCGATGAAGCGACGGCTATTGGATATCAGACCCGGCTAGGAGGGTTTAGAATGATTGAAATGAAGAAATGTGGAGGGACGTACTGGAAAGCCTTCGACGGTTCGTTCCAGACAGTACATGATGGTCGCGCGTTTGGTTTGGTCGTCAGTTTCCGCCATAGCTATTCGTTTGGCGATCGCCTCTGCCTCAAGCAGCTTTACTCGTTGTGGATGCGAAGGTGGCATATGCTTGAGGATCACTGGGAAGGTGTGAGAAGAATTTTGAGGTTTAAAGAGGGCACTCACATTCCCAGAGCAGGGTATATCGCGGTATCCGCTGCACGGGTTCAATGAGCAACTCACGTAGACCGACGCGGTTCTTGGTATCCTGTGAGGAATATTTGATTCGCTATCGGAGGTGATCAGCAGAGCATGAAGTTCAAGGTGGGAGATCGGGTACCTCTACATATGCGGGGAAACCCGATGACGACTTCTTGGCCATCTCACGCTCAAAAATTGCCTGGGCTTCCTCGCGCTTGCTGTAATAGAGTTTATAGCAGTCAAACGCGCGCTTGTCGCGAAACTGGTGCGACGATGAGTCGATAACGAGTACGAGAGTCACGGAGGACGTACATGCTTCAAAGCTATGTCTCCGACGCCCCCGACCATACGCTCGCCGTTTGGGGCTAGCATTCGTTCGAGGTCATGAAGAAAGGCCTCGTTAACCTGGAGAATCTGGTCGATATTTGCGAAGAGAGTGTTAGCCTCGTAGAGAGGTATGAGGGCCTCTTCCTTTTTGCGGGCAAAGTTGCGTAATGGGTCTGCATAGTCCTGGCACAAAATGAGAGTCGGCTGGCGGGGAGGGAGGGCCCGGAACGGTGACAGACATGTTTGAGGATTCTCAGCTTTTTGACATAGCTCTGCTCTGTCAACACTAGTTCGCGGATTGTATCTGCAAGGGCCGAGGCATCAGTGTGGGCACGTTTACGGGTCGTTGGTGTTCGCTAGGCGTTCGTAATTGTGAGAACAACGTGCGAATAGGATGTAATAGAGGTCGTACTATTAAGTCCTTCTGGTCTATGGGTGTGATTAAGGGGGTTGTTTGTGAGCGGTCGAGCTGGGTGTTTGTTGCATCTTCTGCGACGCGCGTTCCAAGAGATACAACGAGCTCCTGTACATCTGAGACATGATATAACTCAGCCAGACCTCGGCCGACACGTCTATCGCGCGCGGACCTTGGGGAATCACATCGCGCTCCGAGCCTTCAACCACGACGGCCGCGAAAAAGGCGCGGCGGGTAACTTGAGGCTCCACAAACGAGTTGCGTTTCGAAGGGGTCGCGGGGTCGTGTGGTGCGGCGAGCGGCACCGTCTTGCGTGGGGTGGCCATCGACCGGTTGGGTTCAAGGTTTGGACTAACAGGGAGTGACAGAAAACGTGATAGGAGCACCGGTCGAATTCTCTCAAAAATGGCTCGCTACACGGCTCCTGCGTGTTCCCAGTCCCGTCCTAGCCACGCCACGAGCCATGACGATGGCCGCGTGCAGCACTGGCGCCAGCAGCGAGCGGCTCATCACGTCTCCTTGCCTTTGCCCTTCTTCTTATACAGTCCTGCATTCTCCTTGAACTCAAGCCGCATCGCATACGCGTCCTCTCCATCAGCATCTACAGTCGCACACAGTCAAAACAGCAGTCACAACTCTGGGCAACACTTACAGTACTTCTTCTCCACCTCGTGCACAAGGAACGCCAGTGTGTCTCGATACAGCCCTATCGCTGCTCGATTCGACTTTCGTACATGCAACGACACGTACGACGCTTTGTACACCTCTGCCATCGCCTTTTCTGTCCAAGCCATGGGAAGGTGGATCACCGCGTTCTGAGCGAGGGGACGTACGAGACATCAACATTAGTCGGTTGGCTATTCCTAGGCGCCTGTACCCTCGTAGTACGGATATTGACGTGACGTGTCCATGCGGCTCTTCCGTTGGATCATCGTCCCTAACGCGTTGTGTTCGGTGAGCGCGTAGCCTTTCCCACAGTATGGACAATACACACATCTTTGCAAGTATGTACCCTACTATCCGTCCCTTGTGGTCCTGTGCCACAAACGAAAGTTGCGGCCATGTCAGGAGATGAAATAAGTCTATCGGCGCTCTCAGAACGTGTTCACGGTTCCCCATCGAACTCCTTACAGTACTTCATCTGGTAGTTTTCCGGTAAATTCTGTAAGTTGCATGCCTGCATCGCAGACAGGTCTTCAGGCTGCCCAAATTCAGATCAGTTGCGCGTTTTCCTCTTTGAAACATTTTACGAGTGCACGTACCAGGGCCAATCGAATGTCCATTCTTGTGCTATTGAGGCCTGGCGGAAAAATGTCACCAGTCGTTCGAGACCAAATGTAGCGGGCTCTCTTAGAACCAACCTTATCTCTTTGAGCGTCGGACACCACGTCGGGCGAGTGAAACATGTCCACCCAACCGCTTCTCCAGCGTACTGCCCAGAAACGTATCGCCCTCCCTGTCCGCGTCGAGCCTAAGGTGAGCAAGGAAATGATAACAGAATAGAGTGGATTGGCTGACCGATTTCAACTTCAACCATTTGAACTTTCCTATCTGTATTAGGTACGTACGTAAATGCCCTATGTGCGATGTATGACGCTAACCGTGCCTTTCCCGCCAGGTTTTCTTCGCAAACGAGAGGTGCCCTCTCCTCTCGCTTCATCTTGGTTCAATCTCATCAGAATTATATAGGACATTCCTATCATGGTTGCACTTTACAGTGGTTCTCGGCGGATTAGCAGTAGGCCTGCTAAACTTTGGTGATAAAGTTCGTTCATCCACACCAATTCCTTTCGCATTTCCTCATCATAAAACATATCTATGATGTAGATCGGTCGGATAAGCGCAGCAATGTTCTCCCTCGTCGGTACGTCCACCTTGCCCGATTTGGTTCACGCACGTTTCTCACTTGCCCTGTCGGCGATAGCCTTGGCGGTAATGCTCTACGCTCTATACACGTTCCACTGGAGGGCCGCTGCGATTCGCAAACGTAGTACGGCGCCTTATGACGATCGGGTTGGACCGGTGCGTGACCTCCGATAACTTCCGATAAATTCGGGACTGATGAATCCATCCACCCATTACTAGACTATCCTGTGCATCGCACTATTAGGCAAGTGCTTCTCAACATTAGTCCTCGCAAATTTAGATTTACATATTTGCAGCGGCCGTCATCGTCAACTTTGTCCTTCGGTTCACCTAAGGATGAAAGAATCGGGGTACAATTTTGCAGTAGTCACCGGCGTTCAGAAGGAGACCACCTGACGGCTTTCTGCTTGATCTGGCTCGTGTCTTGGTCTCCATCACTGCTTCAAATGTCTCATTCCCGGTAAAGGCAATACTACTTTTTTCTCACCAGTCATTCTATGCTACAGTACCTCCGTAGTACTGTTTTGCTTTAGTTGTCCAGATGTGCCAGTTCTTCGTCTGAGTCTTTTATGATACTTTTGCTCAGAGTTAACTCCTTGTCTTCACCCCAAGGTCCCTTCTTAGAGGTCGAATCGCGCCTCGCTTTCGTTCCTTCGGAGAACTTGGTCCTATTCTTAGCTTTAACCATCTTCAGTATTTCTGTGGAGGCGACCGTGAGGACAACAAGCTCGAGCAAGTGGAAAAAATCGAGGCAAGGCAAAGCAGGCAGACCTAAAAAAGTGCGATCCTGGTGACCCTTGACGTCCTTCTTCATCTTCGTCCAATGTCTCTGCAAGTTATGTCCGCTCCAGAGGTTCCAGTCGCTGTCCGAAAGGGCGTTCCAGTTGATTTCGGATTCGTCTTCAATTTTCAAAGATGCAAGTCTGCAATTCACACGTGTGTCAGTGGCAAGGGTAAAGGCTGAACGGATACTTGGACATTACCTGCGAAGGAGGGTGACAGAATCGTGTTTTGTCCATCTAAGTTTCTCCGTTTCATTTTGAACTCTTGCTCGTAATTGATTGAGCCTACGTTGGACTATTAATAGTCTGCTTAAGTATCCAATTGACAAGACCAACCACTTGTCCCGGACCTGTTGTCTGCCTCTCCGTCGACCCATCCTCGCACTAACAATACTCCATAAGATATCGTCGTTGTCATCCATGTCCTTGCCCTGATCTTCTTGCACCTCTTGAACGACCCTGATGAGCTCTTCCTTTTCTGCCTCGGTCCAAGCACCTGTCAACCAACCACAACCATATCAGTAGCGCGGCGCCACGAGAAGGGCAAACCAAGCGCACCAGTATTTCGCGTGTCCCGCTCGCTCAGGTGGTTCTTGTACCGATCCCGGCAGTCTGTTGCAAACCTCCCAACGTGTGTCGAGACCCTTGCCCAATTGTGACCAAATTCATCAACGGCTCTACTTAGTATGTGAATCAGAGTGGTGACTCTGTCGAAAAATTGGAGAAACGCACACAAGAAGTCTTTCATCTTCCTCTTTAGACCACTTCCCTTGTTTCGCGAGAGGATGGTAGACGCGCTTGCAGTGGCTGTACACAGATGACAATGGTCGGAGGGGCACAGCTGCAGCTGTATTCGGGTTGGAAATCAGATTATGTGATGGACAAGAGCGTAGGCCGTACCTAGATCGTGCCAAAGCCGAGTATATTTGGCTCTCTGTTCACTGCAGATAATATCTACAACTTCTTCGTGCGAGAGGCTATTCTCCTGGGACCCAAGCATTCAGGACGAAGTATAGAAAAATGGGAGACACTGACCACTCTGAATGAATCCAGGGCACCTCTAATAGCAACCTCCTCGCTTGTAGTAAACCTCCCCTTCTTCACAACGATACCTTGAGAAACAAGGATGAGAGGAACGCCGTCTATAATATTCGACACGTACCGGTATCCTTCTCAAGCTGCCTGACCTCTGCGCTGCTGAGCCACCTCGAGGCCAATTGAGCTTCCGGTCCAAAGGCAAAGGCAGTTGCGTTGCTTGTACCCTTTATGTCCCCCAGTCGAGCTGCTCGGCGTTTTGCAGGCTTCGTGCCACTGACAATTCCACCACGTGCGGGCTGTGAGGGACCAATTGCCACGGCTCGCAAGGTGTCCTCATCAGCGGTATCCGGTCTGATACCGAGTGTATCAAGTTCAGGTGGACCAGTGACATTCAAGCTTTCCTCAACCTCCCGTTCATCTTCTTGATCATTTGGCGAAGGTTGATCATTTGGCGAAGGTTTAGTCGCTTCATTCTTAGCAGACTCGGCGACTGGCTTGACCTTTTTCCGCCCACTCCTATCCTTATTGGTTTCACTCGCTGAATCCTGGATTGGTCCTACCTGTAAAGTTGGTCAGAGTCGAGCTTTCATCCAAATGCCTACGACCCACATGTAACTCTCCCGCGGATAGGCCGAAAGTCACTGGTTTCTTCTTCTTCTTCTTCTTTTTCTTCTTCTTAGTTTCAGTCATCTGGATGGTAGTTGCCTATCAGGCTCATTACCGGTTTCGTTTAGTGTTTCGAGAAACTAACCATAGCTAGCGGCTCTTCAACCTTCCTCGCGTCTTCGTCTTTCCGCGTCTTTGCTTTCTTCGGCTCTCCCTCGAGTGTGCCTATGATTGCCGGCCCGAGCTTTTGCCCTGGAGAAATAGGTTGGATGTCTTCTGCCGGCGCGCGTTGCCTCGCCTTCTCTTCCTTCTTACGACGCCTCTTGTCCTCTATCGCCGCTATGTTCGTCTCCGGCTCGTCACGCCTCCTCTTTTTGGACGGTCGTGGATCGATGTTGATACTGTTCTGCACCAGGGTTCGCAGTCCTTTCTCCTTGTGGTGCATCTTCTTCGTACTTGGAGCTTGAAATTCGAAGAGCATCTTGTAACTCGACCGGGGAATATTTGGAGGGCAGCTTTGGCTGGCAACAAGTTCCGCCTTGCTTAGACTCCAACCACAAATGACCACAAAGGACGCGCCTATAGCTCTGAGTCCACTCACAGCGGAGGAAGAAGGTTATTCAAGTGCTGTCTTCGACGTTTCGATTAATTAACACGCAGATTCCAGACCAGTTCATGGTTGCGCGGATCGCCCAGGAAGACCAGGCGACCTTCAAGAGACTTGCGAAAAAGTACCAGCAATACCTCACAGAAGATATTGCTCCTGTGCCACTAGAGTCGCGCCCCGTTTATCTTTCCGAACTCTGCGCCCTTCGTACTTCGCTCGGGAAAGCCCGGATTGTATGTGAAGCGGAAAAGAAACAAGCAAAGGAATATCTTGACCTTCGAGAAGAACTACGTGTGTTGTTCTACAGCCTATTCGCGTACATTCATGCTAAGACATGGCCAGTCGTGCAGCAGGATACTGTTAAAGAGCAATTAGAATCCTTGCGAGAGATCTTGGACATGGAGCAAGAAATCAGAACCCAGAAGGTAGAATATGACGAGATTGCGATCAAAGTCAATGCACTCCCCACCCGCACTCGGCTTGTCGCGTGGGTTTTTGGCGTGTATGCATTATATAACCTCCTAACTTCCAATCCACAGGGATATCAAATCACTAGAAAGCGAGATACGACTCATAGAGACGGAGCTCGAGGCTGAACGAAAGATTGATGAGGAGCGTGCCATAAAAGTTGAACAAATATTCGTGATGGTAGAGGAACTACGGAGACTCGGGAAAGGGGATGACGTAATACTCGAAGATGCAGAAGCTATGGTCGATACACAGCAACAGGACGTAGCAATGGGAGAACCTGCAGCCACACAAACGACGCTCGTTGTTGAAGGACGAGAGATGGAAGAAGGGGAGGAGGTGGATAACTTAGCAAGGGAAAGACACGACAGTGACCTCGAAGAGAGCGAAACAAGAAACCGCCGACTCAACCCACGAGCTCCCGAGTTCAGGCCTCGGCCCTCGATGAACTCTCTTCGCGCCCGTGTCCTTCGTAATCAAGCCCATAGTGTCTATGACACGCCGGTCGACACCACTGGTGCTTCCTCGCCGGCAGCAGCGCCACCGATGAGTCAAGACACGCCTAGAGACGAGGATGTGGAAATGGGAGAGGTCACAGAGGAACCAGGGGAATTTTTTTATAGGTCGATGGCATCAGAACGAGCAGAGTCGGGTGAACTGGTAGACGAAGCAGGGAACCCATCTCCTGCGTTTGCTCGTACGCCTAATGTACACTCCGCTAACGGTGAGTTGGAAGAAGGAGAAGCAAGCGATGAAGAGGGTCAACCCCCGCCAATTTCAACTCACACCCCATTGGTACTACAGTCTCCATCTTCGTCGGCTTCGTCATTGACCTCCTTATCCGAATTTTCCGACGAGTAACGAGGGTCGTGTATCTTGCACTCTTGCTTTATATCACCATGAACCGTGAACAGAGAAGCACCTTCTCCCTTCGCGATGAACTTTGAGCTCCGGGGCTGGCTATAGTAGCTTCACTCCAAGGCTCCCAGATATGGACTTCTTTACCGATGTCGACACCCCTGATATCCGAGACCCGCGACGCAGTCGTTGGAGATCGGCTGGAAAAGAGCACTAGTCCACTCTGGTCCTCTGCTAGATCGAGGGCCTGACACCGGGTGAGTACAGAGAAGACTATCCCCTGCACGTTATAACTGCCTGTGGAAGTCTCCGGGGTTTCTTGTGGATTTCGAGAGAGAACTTCATGGACTTCTAAGCGGGTGTACGAGTTCGTTCGGCCATCTGGATGAGCGACCTCCTTGGACCATAGAGAAAAATCGGTATTAGATCGCGATATCAAGTTCTGAGCGAGCTCTGCAAGACCACCCCTGATGGTGTCCAGGATCAATAGCACCTCGCAATGACGACATGAGACTACCTACTTTACGAAGCCCTTCTTAGAACGGTACTGCTCCTTCTGCGGACTGGGGGCTAAACCGCGGTCTATCAACATCTGCTGAGAGCTTGTATCGGTAGCTTTCGTAGGACTCGAAGCAAGTGGTGGAAAGAGTGGAAAAGGTGTGAGAGCGGGTTCCTCCGGGTCACTCTCGTCCTTACGCAGGCCTATACTGATCTGGGAAGCGAGAAGACTCCTGCGTGCCATCGCTGTACTTGCAGGTTTCCGCTGGATCGTTTGTACGCCGGGGCGAGGAGGAATAGGTATACAGTTTAGGCCTTTCATGCATTCTTCAGTATCCTTCGATACCAATTTCGTGTTCTTTGGTCGCTGCGCGAATCTGGGGTACAGTGGCAATTGAGGTACACTCATCTCGGTCTTTGGCTCAACATCTTGACGAGCCATAGGACGTTTGGGAGGGCAAATAGAAGCGGCGAACTGCTCGTTGAGAGATTGGTCGCTGGTTTTGGCCTTAACCCGAGAATCTGTAAAGGCACTTTGAAACTTGAAGATCGGAGCTTCAACTTTCTTAGTCTCGAGTGATGAACGTAGTTTCTTGGAGCTGAAGGCGTCCTAAGTAGACAGCCAGCTGCATCAGTAGCCTCCGTTGCCAACCGAGTCAACGTGAGTACCTTGTTGGGCCATTCTGCTTTGCGTTTTGTTCTGCGTATCTTCGAGGAAGAATTGTGGGTGCCTTGATGGTCACTGGAGCTCATTGCCGGAAAGCAGGAGAACAAGGAGGGGCGGCAAACTCCGGCGCCGCTTCGATTCTGTCACCGGACCACCCATGAGATCTGTCAAAGTTAAAGGAAGAAACAACTCGGAAGAGAGTGTCAATGCACCACAAATGTCTCAACAATCGAATAGCAGCGACGACTCGTGCGTAGTGTATCGTATCAGGCGGACTCTACCGACGCGTTTTGACGCGTCCTTCAGAGCACTCGCGTTAGTAAAGAACTTTCAAGGTAGTACAGGACATATGACATGCCCGTGAGGACTGACACAATCGCCTCAGCCAAGAGCGAGAAGAAAGAAAAGGAGGAGCAGAACCGCATCATTCAAGGCGCTGGAGTCCAGTTTTCGAAGACTGTGCGTAGTCCTTAAACGCTTGGAAGTTTCATAACTAAATCAGTGAGGCAGAAGCGGGAAATGACGATTCGCATTCGTGCGAAGCTACAAGCCTTGTGAGTATTGAATACGAGACTCTGTTCATAGGCTCTAATTCTCTTCAAGGGCCGAACTACATACCGCATTTTCCACTGAGACAGCAGAAATCGACGATCAAATTCGTTCCATCTGGGTGCAGATGGGCGAAGAACACACCAGATTCCTGGTACATGTTCACTGAGCTCACCACAATAGCTTTCTGAAAATCCCACCCAGGAATTCGCTGGCGATCATAAGGAGTTTGCTAAGATGCTAGAAAGTGAGAGAACGAAACGTCATATCGACAGTCTAGCCAAGAAAAAGCACGCCTTCGAGAGTGAGCATACAAATATTTTCCTCGCAAACTGCTCAAACTGAACTACTCTTTGAGATTTCGAGGTTGTTTATGATTCCCTTGCCAGACCTTTTCCAGCTGAGAAGTGAAGCACCGGTACATAAAGACAGCCTATAAAGCAGCCTTTGACACCTTGTACGCGCTCGGTGACCAAGGGCGGAACTAGTCTGCAGAATATTCATAATCAGACATTCAGGCACGAACGTGCCGTTGGGAATGAAGGTGGACGTATCCTGAATCTGATATAGCTTCGTTGGGGCTATTTATGCTATAAGGTGAGCTGACATATTGCGCCGCCAACCAGTACGTGGCCCAGGCCAGGGTGGAGGAGGGGTCAGGCATTGTAACCCCTGACCAGTGTGGATGACTCCCTTCATTGAAGCGCACGCTTCGTGCACCTTCCCCAGATATATTACACGCACCTATATATGTAAGCCTTAATAATTGAGGGTGTGTAAGTTCCAGTAGAGGCAAAACCCAGATATAATAATCATTCAGTGTTTGCGGGAATTTGGTACCCGACGGTGTAAGTTCGACTCTCAAGCAAAACTGACCCGGAGCTCCAGAACCATCGTTGTGGGTCGGCACCAGTAAGTTGCGGGCTCGTGGAGGGATTAAAAATGGAGTCTCCTTGCGTGAACAAGGTCTATTTCATGGTGGTCGGGCCGAAGAACGAGATCCAACCATTCGATGGGTTTTCCTTGTACTCTCCACATGCCGCAAGGACGAGTTTCTGTGGATTCCATGCCATGCAAGCCGGTGCACCTGGCGTTTCGATCTTATGGCTCACTTCGCCCGTCTCCGTCGCGATCTGCGGCGACAGTGAATCATCAGCATCTTTCCATCTCAGAACAAACCCAAAGCAATTTCTCGGACGATAACTGTACGAACCAGGTAGATATCATTGTCTCCAGTTACGCTCGCCGATATCCATTCCCCATCGTGTGAGAATCGCAACCATTGGATTGTTTCGCTGGTAAAGAGGGGCAGTCAGTCCACTGACCTTGGTGTTAGTCACCTGAGAATCAAGGACCCACTTTGCCGGGTTGCAAGCATGCATGACGAGCTGCTCCTTGAGGTTCCATACGTTGATAGTGGAGTCTGTCCCCCCTGTTGCAATTATACTTATACGAAGTCAATGAAACGCAGTAAACGACATGAAAAATGCGTCTCCTTACCCTCCTCTCGGGTGGATATCTATGGTATTGCACTGACCCCAGTGGCCTTTGAACGCGTCCCATTGTTTTAAGGAGGGGTATTCGAGTACTCGAACCCAGCCGTCGCTAGTCGCGACAATAACTCCCCCTCCGTTGTGTAGCCACGCGCTATCCATAACATTCTGATAGTTGTTGTGAAACACATCAGTGTCATATCTTTGTCAAGATTCTGAAACACACTGACTGTCTCACCGGCGACTTTGGTTTCTGGGTCTTTAATCCAAGTTCCCTTCAGGTCACTATCCATCTTACTATAGTGTAAGGAGAATGTGGTATTCCTGCTATCCCACCCCATTAAGGTCGTCCCGTCGGGGGAGAACTGGATGTTGATTGGGGTAATGTCCACTGTGAAGCCTTGCACCACTTTAGCCACTGGATATCACACATATTAAGTCACAGTTAGTACGGATTGATGCTATTCAGGAAAACACGCCGCCCAGCTCACGTCTGGCGTCCCAAATGGATATTCGCTTGTCATCGCAGCTCGCAGAGGCCAATACGTCCTTGTGGACGGGACTCCACGCAACGCAATCAATCTTGGTCGAATGTCCTCCGGATAACCCGACGGTGCTCCTTAAATCTGTCTAGCCCGCGATTGAATAACGGGAGCACATCGCGTAATTGGGGCATACGCACGCCACGATCCGGATGCCATAGTCGCACGACCTTCTCGTATCCACAAGAGGCCATACGTTTTCCATCACATGCCCAGGCTAACCAGTTGACAGTCTGGACTTTCGAGTTGACTCCAGGTATGATCTTGGAACATAGCCATTTGTAGGATGACCAGTCGGGGACCTTCAGAACCTCGTCATTATTGTACCACTGACGTTGCGTGCAATGACAAGACGCACATTGTAACCACGAGCTTCGAAGGATTTGTGGTATTGCAGCCACTCAATCTCGTCGTCGGCCTCGCTATCAGGTCCAGGTCCAGGTGTACCAGGTTTACCATTTGCGTAGTGTGCGTCCTTCCCGGCGCCGTTTTGTGCAGAAGTCATAACTGTGGAGACGGCCAACAGCAGAACTCAGATTTGCGGGGCGGTGCCGCCTCGTGCGATGCTTTCGCTCACCATTGACGCTTTTTTGAACGACTGGAAGGCATAATCGTGCTTCAGTCAACCACATCAAAGTAGGTATGGCCTGGACATTCCGCTGAAGGTTAGTATTGCCAGTCGGTTGGTCGTGTCGCACAGTTCAGCACTTACACATTTGTCAACTATCCTCTTGCATTCCTTATGAGGAAACTTCCGCGCTCTCAGCCGCGACCGAGACGCCTTGTCAATATCTTCCTGTCGACTTTTTATTTGGTGGTGGTGGCTTGTGGTATCTTCAATAGCCACCCACATGCTTTGCAAAGTACTACAAAAGTTACCATATCCCTTGACTTGTTTTTGTGTAAGTCAACCGTCCAACAGCGGTGGTGAGATGTTGATGTTTTCTGCAGGCTCGTCATGCGCTATATGTTTATTGAGTGTGTAGTTTATTTCTACCACTCTAGCGAAAGGAACGTTTGCCCCGCACGCAACCCAAAATCTCTCCGTTGAAACCTTGGGGGTTGACGCAAGCTCGCCTCATTTCGTGGAGCATATTCGATGGTCGACGGTCAGAATCCTCAAACCTTTCCATGCCAGTTGCAAAGTACCTCCTACCGGTTTGACCGGGCTCAGCTCCGGATAGTCCGTACGTCCCATTCTGGAGTTTCCGGTATGTTTCTTTCATCCACTTCACTTCCGGTCTCTCATCTAGCCCTTCACAGATTTACTTCTCGCTTCCCATTGGGCCGCTCAAGTCTCAAGTGGCTTCCAAAAAAATTGGCCAGATATGGCGGAACGCTCTATTGAGGCCCGAAAGACGAAGACACTCGCCACGTCCCTTGAGGAAAACGCGTCGCGGCAAGAAGGGAAATTATGGCTTGGCACTTCTTGCCCCATTATGTCATTAATTCTCCAAGGCTCTCGTAACGAACGAATAACTAGGCAAGGGGTGGCCGGAGAGGTACGTTCTGAATGCAAGATGGTGGTTTAGAGTCCCACCGCGGCAAATAGAAAATAGCCTATCATAAAGCGAATCTTTAAAAGAAGGATTCTAAGACGCATGCACTGACATAACAGGCCGAAGCACGTGTGGTGCCATGTCGAACATCAATACAATGTAGATCGAAATGCTTCCCTCAATTCCCTACTGACTACCTTCGTGAATAGTATCTGGCTGCGCGAAACCGCCTACAAACGCGAAGCCAATAAGTCAGGCTTCAGGCCAACAATAACAACCTCCATAACTAGTACGATCTGAGTGTGCATCTACTGGGGTACTATGCGGTGTTCATGCTTGGCCTGGTCAGCACGCCCATCGCGTTGTTAGCATGTCAGGCTGCGGGTAATTCACTCAAAACCGTGACATCAGCCCTCCCATCGCAGGCCAACAAGGAGGAGAAACTACGACAAATGATCAGGGACATGGACATGGTGTCGGCCAATGTGGGACGATCGCCACTCCTGCCTAACTTTTTGGTCGCACAGTTAATAGTCTAGAATTGGAGGGACGATGGTGAAGGTGTAGTCGCGCATTGGGCTGGTACGGTATTTGGATGGTCAGCCTTGGGTATGCGTTCTTTTACCAAGGTTTTCAAAGGAGAGAGGCAGCGGGAGACTCAGAAGAATAATGTCGGTGTTGAGGAGTACGTTGCACGACGGGATAAATGCCAACCCGCCTGTGAACAAGGCGATCACCGAGGTTTTTGAGAATGTCGCGAGAAAATCAAGATAAGCACAAACAAGCGACAAGGAAGACGAGGTTGATACGATATGAACCTTTTTGGGCACTTAGTTGGAACCTGGTTTGAGCACCATATTGGGTTGCAGTGGCATGAAAGATACGACATAGGTGCATGGTAACCATAATTTCCATGATAGTCTCAACTGTGACCCATCTAGGCCAGGTCGATATTGGTGAAACAAAATTACACCTTGAAACCGCGCGATTTTCTGCGACCACGGGCACGCTCGAACTATAGAGAAGAGTGTGAGATCGGGTGTGAAACTGGTTGAACGTGCTCACCTTGCGACCCTTCGAGATAGTGTAGGGTTTCTTGTGTTTGTGCGGACCTGCATGAATCGGACATCGGACATCAACATCACTGACACCACAGAAGGGACGATAACTTACCCATGCCAAAGTGTTTGACAGCCTCACGGGTGTTCCTCTTGCCCCTCAGGAGCAGAGTGTTCGACCCAGTAGGTGCCCGAAGCGCGAGTTGGTCCAGAGTCAAGACCTCACCACCAGCGTTCACGATCCTCTCTTTTGCCCCACGGGTGAATCTGAGGGCAGCGATGGTGAACTTGGGGAGATCAGTGAGGCGGATGTCATCGGTGACGGTGCCGACGGCGACAACGATCTTACCCTCGTTGGAGGGAGACGCAGAGACTTGTTTGGTAATGGCGGAGAGGGATATAGGAGGCCGATTGATTTTGGACATGAAGAGTCGCTTCAGAACGACCTTGTTAAAGTTTGCGTCCGTGCGGCGGGCCAAGAAACGGTACAGCTGCAAGACAATTTAGCCTGTGTACTGACGGTATATAGAAGACCTGCTTGCCTTGACGAGGAGTAAAAGGTATGGATCCTCGGACACTGGAGCTGTCCTAGCAGCCTTTTTGACGTGGTGCCTCCGAATGTCGATACCCTGCACACAACATTAGATTGCTGTCATGATCGCAGGCGATAGCGCAGGAGAAGTACCATTTTTTTGGACGAACGGGTGGACAGGGTTTGGGCTTGTTGTTTGGTTGTTTGGCTGTTGTTTGTTTGTTTGTCCTGGCCCAGCCCCGCCTCAAAACAGGTTGGCAAGTTCCATACCCTTCACTTTCTCAGAAAAGCCCCTGTATGTCCTCGACGACGATCTACACAACCTCTACT
>WNFL01219412.1_pt2 | contig 17905 bp, 31 predicted proteins | sample 5400361 | NCBI WGS metagenome assembly WNFL01 (sample SAMN13153351, study PRJNA577476) | soil metagenome | isolation source: 40 cm soil on Douglas fir-dominated hillslope | place: USA:California | collected 2013-09-17 | reverse complement strand
GCGGCGGGCAGTCGAATTTCTCGAAGGTATACCTTGCCGCCTTCAGCTTGTTGAAGTGCTGAGGGCGGAGGAGCCCGTCGGCGATCTGGTCAATTCGGCTGATGTCTGGCACAGGCTCCTACCAGCGCGGGTTTCCGGTGAGCCAAGCGGAGATGTCGTCCGTTCCGGCGAATCCGGTGTTGCCCTTCAAGCCCAGCCTCACGCTTCCGATGACGTTCGGCCAGCCCCCCGCAGGGATCCCGGTGGCATCCTTCTTGTTGACCTCGATGACGTCCACCGCGGGCGCGGCAGCGTAGGTCTTCGCGAGAAGGACAAACCATTGGCTTGCCGGCGAGCGGCCACGGATCTCGAGCGAGATGTCCACGCCGCCGGCGGCCGCGATCGTGGGAATCTCGATCTCCACGAAGGCCGTCTCGTAGGCTTCGACGCCATGCGCTCCGTCCTCGGTCGTCACCCCGATCTTGAAGGGGAAGAAGTACCAGGAGGTGATGCCGGCGCCGAGGTTGACGTTCGCCCCGGAAATCGTGATCTGGTCGTCACTGGGCTTCGTGAGCACACGCCGCCTCGTGGTGGGCGTCTCGCCGATGTAGAACAGGATGTAGTCGCCCACCGACATGTGTCCGAAGGGGCGCTTGCCGGCCGTGACCGCGTCGATCGTCGTCGAGGCTCCGGTCGTCTTGATTCCTTCGTAGCCCTGAAAGCCTCCCGCCGGTGCCGTGATCTTCCCGTACTTGAAGGTCGTGGCGTCCAGGTCGTAGTTGAGATAGAAGATTTTCCGATCCTTCATGGCGGTGGCTCCTTACGTGAGTTGCCTGAAACGGCGGGCGGCCGGGAGTTGCCCATAGGCGGGCATCACGCGGGCAGCATGCCGATCGTTCCTCTGGTCGGCCCACATCCTCTTCACGTCCTTGATCCAGTCCTTGTCGAAGACGGAGAAGGGGACCTGTTTCACATGGGCACGAAGGGCACTGATGAGCCCGTCCACGAAGACGCTCTCGTGGTAATCGACGGGGAACAGCTCGAGCCCGGATACCGCCAGCGAAGGCGTCGGCAGGACCGCCGCCAAGAGCGAGCCGTCTACCGTGTTGTCCAGGTAGGTCGTTTTCTGGTTGTCACCCACGGCGGCCAGGAGCTTGAACGGCGGCAACCCGGTGCTCGTGGTCCGGTAGATCAGCCGATCGGTGGCGGTGCGAGCCGACGAGACGGAGATCAGCGAGACCAGCACCTTCTGAGCAATGGGGGAGACCGGCGCCGAGATGAAGCCGCCCTCGGTCTCGTACTCGGTGGCACCCACCAGGTGGGCGTAGGTCACCGCGTAGCGGTAGGTCCCGGTGATGGCTCCCGCGACGTCGACCGCGACTCCAGGTGCCAGCGGGCAGTCCACGAACGGCGGGCAGCCGCGCATGTAGTTCTTGAGGGCCAAGAGGACGTTCGACGAAGGCGTCGGGAACACGTCGATCATCTTCGTCCCCGGCGGCAGCCCCGTCCCGCCCTGGGTGGGCGTCACGTTCTTCAGGGTGTAGATTTCCGGATTGCCGCGCCGCGAGATGTCCTCCTGGCGATACTGCTCGAGGACGGCCGGATCCTTCCAGATCAGCTCGCGACGGAGGGCCGGGACGTAGACCTGGAAGTTGTTCCCGCTGCCACCGAAGTCGTAGGGGACCGGGATCTGCTGGGTGTTCGCGAGGATGGTGACGTCGTTGTCGCAATTGCGCCACCAGGCCGGAGACTCGCCCATGACTCGTTGGGCAAGGGTGAGGAGCAGCTCTACGGCAGTCGCGCGGAGTTCAGCATCGTAGGCGACGGCCGTCGAGCCAACATTTGCCCCGTGACGGAGCCCTGCGGTGACTGCCTCTCCGACCGTCTTCGCCACAGGTCCTCCGTTCCCGGGGGTGCGTCGTCTACTTCTTGCCGCCCTTCGCTGCCGTCGCCTTCTTCGCCGGCGCCGCCGACGGTGGGGGAGGCTCGGGTGCCGGGATCCTCGGACTCGGACGCGCCCCCTCGAGCGCGGCTGCCGCCGGATCCACACCTCGCTGTCTCGGGAGGTGCTCCAGGGCGGTCTGCGCGGCCGCCTCCACCTGCTCCGGGATGATCGGCTGACCGTGGATCTCGGCCATGGGGTTCCCGTCTCCAGCTCCCTCGGTGAGGGCATCAAGCTCGGCCTGGGAGAGCCTCTTCGCCGGCGTGGTCGGCTCGGCCCCTTCGTCCCGAGGACGAGCGATGACCTGGCCGTGGGCTGCCTTCATGTGGCGGGCGAAGGCTTCCCAGTCGTCGCCCTCCCAGTCGTACCCGATCAGGCAGATGTGGGCGGCGGTCCGATCCCGGGTGTCCTGGGTGTCGAGGATCTCCTGGGCCCGGATCTGGTTGGGCTTCGGAGGCGGGCTCGGCCCAGGCTCGGACGTAGCGCATGTAGAGCTTGCGGGACTTCTCCATGCGCTCGGCATCGCTCTCGTCACCGCGGAGCCAGACGACACCCCGCTCGCCGTAGGTCTCCACGGCGAAGATGACGACATCGGCGGCGTTCTGTCCCTCGAGCAACGTCACGAGCAGAGGCTTGTTCGTCCTCGGATCCCGCTTGATCCCGTAGGTGTCGCGCACCGCCAGGCGACCGTTGGCCTGGACCATGAGCGGACCAACGTCCCGTTTGATCCCCTCTACTTCGCGGATCTCACGGAGGACCGGATGCGGAATCAGGGGAAGGCCCTTGCGATAGGGCGGCAGGAACTGGGTCCGGCCGAAGATTTCCATGGGCAACCATTCGGAGCAGTCATGGAAGAGGTACATCGCCGGGAGGTGTTGGCGGATGTCCTGGGCCAACTCCTCCCGGGTGGGCGCTACGGCGTGAAGGGCGCTGGACATAGAGGGCTACTTCTCCTTCTTCAAAGCCGCACGAGCGGCGGCGAGCTTGTTCTTGAGGGCGACCTTGATCTTCGATGGGACGGAGACGGCGGCGGCCTCCGCGGCTTCCCGCGCGGCCGCGTCCCGCGCGAGGCGGATCGCTTCCGTACCCGCGAGCGGCTTCGGCTTCTCGACTCCCCCACGGCGAAGCGCGACCTCCGGGATGGCCGGGCCCGGCTCTGGGGGCGGAAGCGCCGCCCTGGCCGCGGCGAGGCTCGTCTGGAGGTGATACCGCATCTCCTTGCCGTGGTCCACGATGACCAGACCCTGGCCGGCGTAGATCGAAGACACGTAGTCCGCGACATCGGCTTCGACCGGAGTGTCCTTGCCCGCAGGGAACGTGTACGTCCGGGCGGCAAAGTCGACGCTCGTGACGTACTGACGATCCTCCTCGGACTTCAACGGGTGTACGTAGCCGTTGTTCCGGATGAGCTTCTTCATGGCGTCTCCTCCATGTGGACTTCGGTGAAGCCTTTTGGTTCCGGTGGTGCCGGCCGCTGGTCGGGATGCTCGAGCCAGTGGATCTCGTTCGCGATGGCGTCTCGGACTTCTTTTCGATCGTCCTTGAGCTTCAGGCGATGGTTGGCCTCGATCTCCTCGAGTTCCTTCTGCTCGGCCTCCACGTCGGCCTTGAACTGGCGGATCATGGCCCGCTTCACACCGTCGGCGTCCTCGTGCATCTGGTGGTACTTGGCCCGCATCCACTTCACGAGCCAGTCGTCGTGGGGAAGATAGATGTCCGGGAAGCCGTTGAGGTACTGGAGCGACCCCTCCTTCCAAGCGAGCGACCACGTCCTCTGTGCGTAGATGCTGCCGCTCGGATACGGCCAGAGGGCTGGAACGCTGGCGAGTTGGATAGGCTTTCGGGTGTCGCCCTCATCGAGGGTTCGGATGTGGCGGGCGATGACGTGATAGCCCATCGTCACCTCGCCCCCCGTGGGAGCCTGGAAGGTCCTCCGGACGAGGATGGGCACGTAGTCGGGATCGAACATCCGGATGGTGCGGACGCGCGAGGGCTCAGGATCGAGCCCGTCGGAGAAGACTGCGGTGTGCTCGACCGCGATCAACTGCCAGCGGCCAAGCGCCTTCGCCGACGGACTCTCTACCTGGTCAATCCCGATCACGGAAGCCTAGCTGCCGCGGACGGCGAGGAATCCTGTCTCGGCTTCCTGGTACCAGAGGTTGTCCGCGAGATCGGTGCCGTGCAGGAAGAAGGTCCCGAACTGCACGACGGAGGCCGAGGCGAACGCGAACCCGCTGCGTGTCGCCGGCAACGAGACCTTTCCATCGAGGATGAAGGTGACCACGCCTTGCTGGGTCACGCGAAGCTCGAAGGTGTGGGACTCGTTGTCCAGCCAGGTGAGGGTGGTGCCGACCGTGGTGACAACGGAGGCCACGCTCGTCTTGATCTGGATGTCGGCGAACGTGGTGTTGACCACGCAGTTGAAAACCGCGAAGTCCGTGATGGAAGTGAGCGCCGTCTGGTACGCCTGGGCCTTGAAGAGACCGAAGACGAACGGGTTCAGGCCCGACGCATCCGAGGTGTTGACCTTGATCCTTCCGTAGAAGGCTTTGTCGGTGCCGATCTTGTAGGCACCGCGGGCCCTCTCCATGTTGGTCGTCGTGATGTTGGGACCGAAGCGGAGCTGATGGCCTTCGGTCGCCGTCTGGTCTTGCCCGAAGTCGAGCCCCTTCCCGTTCACCCGATCGTAGACCGGGACGGCAATGGTCTGCCCGGCCCCCATGACGAACCACTCGTAGATGTTCTTCTCGGTAATCATCTGGTTGATGGCGCCGGTGCTTCCGGAGGCCGCAGCGTTGCCCAGGTTGTCTCCGAACTTCGGAGGGACGTCGAAGGGGTCGAAGAAGAAGCGGGAGTTCACCAGCTTGTTGAGGTGCTGGGGCCGGACGAGGCCGTCGGCGATGTTGTCGATACGAGAAGCGATGGACATGGCACGGCTCCTTTTCTCCGGGCGCAGGGGGGCTTCGTCGCCCCCCGGGGCCCGGAACTGGCCTAGACGCTAGACGTCTCCGGCAAGCTCCTCGTCGAAGATTTCCTTCTCGGCCGTGTTCGCCTTTGGCTGCAGGTGGGCGATGTTCCCGACCCACAGTTGCCCGGCCACCTTGCCGAGCGCGTAGGTCTGCCCGGCCGAACCGGGCATCTGCATCAGCACCGCGGAGCCGGATCCCTGGGGGCCGACCCCGTCTCCCACCCAGTTGGCCTTCCGGAGGATGTGCTTCCGGAACAGGCTCTTGGTGAGGCAGTACAGCTCGTTGGCGGGGAGGTCGCCTTCCACGATGTAGGGGATGAACTTCCCGTTGTACTCGTGGCCGAGCTGCATCTTGTTGCCGGTGCGGTAGTTCGGAACCTCGTTCCCGCCGACCTGGTAGATGCGAGAGCCGGTCAGAGCGTTCAGGCGCTCCGACCGGACTCCCTCATTCATCCAGATTTCGTCGGCCTCGAGACCCGTCTGGTAGAAGATCCGGTTCAACCCCTTCCGGACGAGCTTCTCCGAGAAGCTCTGGCGGCCGCCTCCGGCGTTCAGCACGGTCGCGTTGATGTCGGGGTTGGTGGAGCGGGTGATGCCGAACTGGGTCGCCGTGAGGGCGCCGTTGTCGCAGATCCCGCGGAGCCCGAACGGGGCGATGCCGTAGCTCGAGACGGAGCTTGAGAGGGCACGGTAGATGCCCCAGCCGGCCGTGAGGGACCGGGTGTTGCCGATCGTGACCGTGCGGGTCTCGAAGTTGATCGCCGAGATCGTCTCCGAGGCTCCTTGCTTGGAACCTCCGGTGTCGGTGTCGAAGAAGTCGATGAGCTGACCCTTCCGGAGCTGGAGAACGCCTTCGGGGTTGCGGACGACGAAGGTAGCGAGGGTGGTGGTGGTGGCCTCCACGACGGCCAGGCGCCCGGTGCCGTGGCCCAACGTGAGGAAGTTGAGCTGCGTCATCAGGTTTCGAGTGGTCATCTTGACGTGGTCGTCGATGATGTCTTCGCCGAGGGTTCCTTCCCCGGTTGCGACCATCAGCATGAGTTCCGACCACGAGCAGGAAGCGGAGACCTGGATGGCCGTGATGGCGGCCTGCAGGACCTGCGGAGGCGAGAACGCGGGCAGGTCGCCCATCTCGGCCGTTCCGCCGGTTGCATGGCTGTCCGCGGTCCGGATGGCGAATCGTCGTTCGGCGCCCAGCGGCTTTCCGCCGTCGGGGAACTCCTCGACCGCGTCGAGGAACTTCGTCATGACGCGCTCGTGCGGAGCGAAATACTGCTCCCGGTTGTACGTCCGGGTCAAGATGTTCGGTAGGTTTGCCGTGGTAGTCGGCACCTTGGAATCCTTCCCCTCTGGGTCTACGACCTGCGCTCCATCTCCAAGCGCACGCGGGCCTGTCTGTAGACCTCGGTCAGAGAGTTTGAATCGGGTTGCGGCGAAGCAGCCGGCGGGGCACCCCCACCAGGAGCGGTGACCGGGGCGGGTTGAGCCGCGCGGTCATTCGCTGTCCGAGCGTAGTCTGCGGCTTGCGCTCGGTGATACCTATCCATCGTGGCCTTGAACTTCGTGGCCGTGTCCTTGAGGAACGTCTCCATCTTCTCGTCCGGAATGGGGAGCCCCGTCCGATCGACTTCGAGGCTACCGACCATCTTCGCGTAGTCCGTGAACTCGCCGACGAGGTCCTGATGGATGCCCTCGGCGAGAGCGACACGGGCGTATGCGGGGTTCCACAACGCTTCGTAGGTGGCGGCCCAGGCGTTGATCCGGGCCGGTCCTTCCAGTCCTTCGATGTGGGCACGAACACGGACATCCGCCTCGTGCTTGTACTGGGCGACTCGCCTTGAGTAGGCATCGGCGAGCTTTCCCTGTGCGGTCTCAAGGTTGTTCCTCTCGAGGATCTTGATGTGGAGGTCGGCCTGGAGCGCCCGACGCTGGTCGGTGGCTTTCCCCTTCTCGTAGTCGTCGTCGCCGGCATCCTCGAGACGGCCCTCCACCTTGATGAGGGCCCGCTCGAGAGCGGCAATCTCGCCGGCACCGCCCTGGTTCAGGTCGAGCCCGAGGGCGGTCATCCGTTCCTCGCCCTTCGACCATTTGGTGACCCAGCCGGAGGCCTCCGTGTCGTACTTCAGCCCAGTGCGCTCTCCCTGGAGATTGCCGAGGACGTAGTTCTGGCGGAACTGGGCGATCTCCTCGCGCGTGGGGATCTCGACCTCGAGGCGACGGCCGGAGCTGCAACCGCGGGTGCCGCAGCAGGTGCGGCCGCGGGAGCTACGACGGGCGCAGCGGGCGGCGGGGCAACAACCGGAGACGGCGGAGCGACCACCGCCGGCGGGGGAGCCGCTGGAGCTGGAGCCGCAGGGGGCGGCGCGGCTGGGGCTGGAGCGCCGCCCCCACCTTCGACCTCGGCCACGACCGAATCGAGGCGGGCCCTGGTCGATGAGAGGGCGGTGCTGAGGGCTACTTCGGCGGGGCTCGGTCCGTCTCCGCCGGCGCCCGGGGCGATAGGGCTGGCCATCGCTCTAGAGTTGCTGCCCGATCGCGATGAGCTTCTCGCGGAGAACCGCGAGGCGCTTGGTCTGGCTCTCGACGCGCTGGTTCAGCGACGGAGGAGCGGTTATCGGACCTTCAGCGCCGATGGGCCCCTGCCCTATGAACGCTCCGATGATCTGCTCGGAGATGTTGAGGCATTCCCGCGTGATGGCGTCCTGCTCGTCAAGCATGGAGCCAAGCGTGGGCACGTTGGATGGCGGATGGCTCGGTGATGCGGTCGGTTGTCCGACGATCATCTCGACCTCCAGAAACGACAAAAGGCGCCCACGCTCACGGAGGAAGATCCCTCCGTTTGCGTGCGGCGCCGTTTTCAACGGTCTACCGCTGGCCTTGTTCGGCTAGCGCGTCTTCACTGCGACCTCGACATGCGGTTCCCTCTTGATGGTGAGCGTCCCACCGCCGGCTTGTATTGTCAACCGGATAGCGTGAGGTTGGTTTGCGAGCGGACGAAGACGCTCCGAGATCCAAGCGCACAAGTTCTTGTCCGCAGTCAGGGTCGCCACAACGATTTCATCCACGCCCGCTTGCTCCAAACCTACCTCTTGAAACCCTTCATCGTCTCCGCGAGGTGAGCCCGCTCGGCCGTCTTGCCACCCTCGGCTTCGAGGCTCGAAAGGTCGCTGCTGGAGAGGTCCTCCTTCCCCTTGAGCAGGCCCTCCCTTTTCGCCGTCGCCCGGAGGGCCCCCGGGTGCTTGATCGCCTTCTTGAGGAAGAAATGCTTCTGACCGGCCGCCTGTTCACCGTTCATCACTTCCTCCGCGAGATCCCTCGGAAGTGGGCCTTCTGTGCTTCGGCCTTCTCCTCGGCTGGATCCGGAGCGTCGTTCGTCTCCTCATCCGCCGCGAACTCGCTCGGCGTGTGCGTGGCCCCGGTCTTCATGTTCTTCGCCTCGATGACCTTGTTGCCTTGGAAGGCGAGACGGGTGTTCGTCCCCTTCTTGTAGCGGTAGCGGACGCCAGGTCCGAGCGGCATCGTCTTACCTCCCTTCGAGTACGTCGTCGTCAGGCGCCCGTCGATCGGCATATAGCGATATATACCGCTACTTCATGACAGAGAACGCCCATTGGACGAGTGCGGCCAGGACAAGCGGCACGAGCGCGGCCCGCAGGCAGTCCGCGCAAAGGCATCCGTTGACCGGCCATTCGCGGCAGTTGGCGCAGACGTTCCAGTGGAACCGCGGCCGACGCTTCATCGTATCTCGCCGTCGGTGACGTGCCCATGCCAGTGCCCAACGCCACTCGCGTCGATCGAGGGGTTCAGGGTGAGGGTATCGAAGCTATCGCCGACGCGACTCCACAGGGTCTGAGCTTCGTCGCTCGCGGGCCCACCGTCGATGGGATTCGCGAACCATACGCCGAGGAACTGGACCGGCCCGTCCCTTTCTAGGTCTCCAGGATGAAGCGCAACGCAATGGGGACAGGCGAAGGTCACGCCCATCCCGTGTCGACCTTCGTAGTGCCTAGCGACTCCACCGATGACGATGTCGGCGTCAACGGACCAATGTGGAGCGAGGTCTCGGAGCTTCACTGTGGCTCCTCTACGACCGCGCAAAGCTGCAACCCTGGATCTATAGCGCCGTCGAGCGTGATGGTCTCGTTGTCGAGAGTGGCGATCCTGGCGTTTTGCGTCTTCCCTATCTCTCCGAAGAAGAGAATCTGTCCCTTCTTGAATGATGCATCCGGGTGCATGGCCTTCCACGGAAGGACGCGCTCATCATCGAGCTTCACCGTTGTCGTCCCAGGGGTCCAGGTCACTGGGACACCGCGGGCTGACCTGGGGACCCCATCGCCGGAGGTGCTCCCTCGGTCGGCATGTTCCCGGCCGGGGTCGTCGGAGCGCCAGGCGCGGCGAGCACGGGCGTCATGGCCGCCGCCCGTTGCTTCTTCTCGTCCTCCATCCGGTGAGCCTCGATGTGGGCCCGCCAGATGGCCACGAACTTGAAGGCCTCCTGGGCGGCCGGGTCGTTCGCGAGGAACCGCGCCCCGAACCCGGCCTGGGTGAGCAGCGTGATCCAGGCGACGACGATGCGGGCCTGGAGATCGAGCGGAGGCCCTGGAGGCGGAGGGACCGGGGCAAGGGCGGCACCCGGGATGCCGGGTGCCGCCCCCGTGACTCCTCCGGCCATCGACGGCTGGGGTTGTGAGGGCAGCCCCGGGGGCCCGGGAGGTGGAGGCGCAGCGGAGGCCTCCGCCATCGGCATGGCTCCCGGCGGCTGTCCCAAACTTGGAGATGGCGGCATCCCCGCGGGAAGCCCCAGGGGAAGGATCGGGTTCGCTGACCCGAGCGCCATCATAATCGTCGGCAGCAGCGCCTGCATTCGCTGAGCTGCCTGCATCTGCGTCATCTGCTCCACGATGAGCAACGTCGGGGTCCAGCTCTCCCCGAGGATCTCGAGGGCGTCATCCCAGTGGCCTTCGAGCTCCTTCTGACGGAAGAAGGCCGTCTTGCAGAACCGGCCATGCACCTGATAGTGCGTGGAGTGATCGTCGAGGCCGGGGTCGATCCGCGGCATCCGCCCGATCTCCTTGTAGTCGATCTGCTCCCGCTGGGCGTCCTTGTCCTGGAGGTCGCGGTCCTCGTAGAGGGATTCGTCGAGCTTCATGATCCGGCCGAGGGCCCGCTTCTGCCCCGCGTCCCCAGCTCGAGGGTCGATCACGCCGATCTGGATTGCGTCCCGGACCTTCTCGATCTCCTGGGCCGCATTGTCGAAGTCGGGCTCAGCGTCGACGTCCACGTCCGTCTGGAGGTTGAAGTCGAGGCCGTGAACGTACTTCCACCGCTCCTCGGAGTCCTCGTCCTTGTACCGCATGGGCCGGCCCTCGGCGTACATGTGGCACTTGATTTGGGCCCCATGGCTCCAGCCGCGCTTCAGGCTGGCCTTGATCCGCGCGAGCCGCGGTTCCCGGCGCTCGCTCGAGGCGCCCTTGAGGAACGCGATCGCGTTGCCGGCGGAGACGCCAGGAGGCGGGTTGCCCTGCTCCACGTCGATGTTGCCGCCCTCGCGGTTCAGGGCATCGAGCGCGAACTTCAGCTCCTCGCGTACCCCTGCGTCGATCGTCGTGTTGTTGATGAGCGAGGGGATGATCCCGGGGGCGGTGGGGTCCACGTCGATCTCGGCCAGCATCCCCGGAAGGCCCCCGCGCATCCCCGCCACCTGGAAGTTGTGGGTCGTGAGGGCCAGGTAGAGGGGAACCGCGAGCCGCTTCCTCACCGCCTGGGTCTGGCTCGTGGTCTCGTTGATGGCGTCCTGCGGGTCGAAGAGGACATCCCACAGGCCGAGGCCTTGCAGCCGGCGGCCACCGTCGCGGAACTCCCACGGGATGTAGTCGTACATCACCCGCGGGAGCGTCTGCCCAGCGTAGTTCGCCGAGGCCATCATCATCGGGCCCCAGAAGAGGACCTGGTCACCGCAGACGATCGCTGAGCGCCCTTGGTTCAGTTTCATCCGGTACGTGCCGGTCGCCTCGTCGAACAGCATCTCCATGTATGGGGCCTTGTGCCGCTCCTTCGCGCGAGCGCAGTTCTCGAAGAGGCGGGAGTCGAGCATGGAGGCTAGGAGATCCGGAGCGCCGGCGACGGGATGCTCACGCGCGAGCGCGGCCGGGTTCTCCGGCTTGATGAGGTTGACCTTGTCCGGCCACCGGAGCCCGAACCAGTCGAGGTGCTCGACGTGGGCTTCTGTGACGTCATCGAGCGAGCCCGGGCTCTGGTCGAGCCCCATGTTCCTGAGGAAAACGTCGTAGGGCGAGCAAATCTTCATGTTCCAGTCGCCCGACGGCTTTGGCTCTCCGAGCGGCCGTCCGAACACGTCCTTCCCCTGCAAGGCCTCCTTGAACTTCGGCTTGTAGTCCTGGAGCTGAGGATGGGTCTCGCACCACGGGCACCACCCGAGGGACACCGGCTGGTCGCTGCGCTCGCCACCCTGGAAGGCGTTCATGGCCCCCGGCGCGGATTGCCCGATCTGGTCGATGTGCTTCGGCTGGATGGTCCGGTCCGAGAGGATCCTCCCGCACTCGGGGCACGAGGCCGCGTGCATCACCGGAACCTGCACCACCTGGTCCCACCGCAGCTCGAACTGCGACTTCCAGTAGGCGCCGCCGTAGAGCGGCATGTGGTAGTAGAGGAGCGGGCCTTGCTTGTCGTCCCAGTGTCCCTCGCGCAACGAATGGATGAGGGAGTCCTTCATCGCCTTGCTGCCCTCGCGCGAGGCAAGGTCCGGCATCTCGCTCTTGGGGGTGACGCTGGGCCGGTAGTTCGGACGTCCGAGGCGGGCGCTCTCGTTGATCCGAGCGCCCAGGCCGTCGTTGAAGACGGGGGTCGGGATGTAGGAGGGGTCGTCCCCAGACCAGTAGACGCCGACCCACTGCCCCGGGCTCGACCCCTGCTCGAAGCCGCCCATGGCCTCGCGGAGCCACTGCATTCCCTGGTCGTAGAGCTCGGCGCGGCGATAGCGGGACACGTCGCGGCACCGCATTTCGTGGCCGTAGTAGAGGCCGCTGTTGACCCACTTCACGACCTGCTGGGCGGTGGCGGTGTCGAGCGGTGGCGGGGCGTTGGTGACGCCGGACCGCGGTGCGACCGGCATATCGAGGGTCATACAGTCTCCCCGCGGTTCCTGGCTTCAGCCTCAGCCGCGAACGACCTCTCGATCTCTTCCGTTGAGAGCGTCTCCGGGGGGCCCTTGAAGCGGCTACGCCGGAGGTCGGCGGGGCTCGTGGGGCCCAGCCGGATCGGATTCCCCTCAGCATCGAGGGGCGGGTCTCGGTCCGGCTTCCCGCGCGGCCAGCGGATCTGATAGGCCCGGGCGTCGACGGCGGCGAGCGCGGTCTTCGTGGCTTCCTCGAGCAGGCCGCGGAGTTGGGCGATGGTCTCGTCCTTCATCGCGCAGCCCTCGCACTTGCCGTTGAACACCTACGCGGTCTCCTGTTCCCTGGCGGCCGCGGTTCGCTGGGGCTCGAGCTGCGCGTACTCGGCGAGGCTGGCGAGAACCTGCGAGTGCTTCTCCTTGGGCCAGCCACGAAGCCTCATGAACTCCACGGCGATCACCCGCCGGACATCACGGTTCCGGAGGAGAGCCTTACAGGTGCTCCGGATCTGGATGGCCCTCATCACGGGGACCGCGAGTTGTGTCGTCTGGAGGTAGTCCTTCGAGGCGGTGTGCGTGGTCAGCATGGTCCGGACGATCCGAGGATTCTGAAGCCACTCGGTGAGCCCGTCCCTCATCCCCTCGGTCGTGTCGTCGGTCTTGCCCTTCTCGTCGTGGAACTGGTGGATGTCCTCGTGGTGGACCCACGCTCGCTTCCCGAGCTTCACCTGGACCGTCACCATGAAGGCGAAGACGGCGAGGATGCCCAGCGCGAAGACCGCTTGGCGGAGCATTCCTAAGGGGTCGCGGTCTCGAAGGCCTTCTTCTGGCCGGCGGCCTTCTCCTCACGCCACTTCCGGACGCGGGCAGCGTAGGTGTTCGCGTCCTCGTCCGGGAGTTGCTTCGGGGGTGTGTCCTTCTGCAGGGCCCCGAGCCCCTTGCCGGCGGTGCTCTGGAGGCGCGACTTCTCGGCGACGTCGGCTAGGCCCTTGAGCTTCTCGGTATCGGGCCCCAGCTTCTTGAGGGCTCCGGTCCTTGAATCGCGTGTGCTGTTGTCGCTGGCGTACGTCGCGTCAGTGTCCGACCGTTCCTTCTCCGGCGGTAGCTTCGGGTCGTCCGCCATCGTTCATGCTCCTCGCGTCCTGGAGGGCAAGAGGGGCCAAGCTCCAGAACGTTCGCGAACAGCCGAGGCAACGGATCTCGGCTTCGTCGTGACCGTCCTTGTCGAGGCTGAAGTGGGCGCCGGTCGGCTTGGAAGCTGGACCGCCTACCCCGTTCTGCCACGGAAACAGCACACGGCGCGTGGCGCCGGTGGCTTGGACCTTGAACGATTCGAGGGCGAGGTAGCACCCGTAGCAGGCAGCGTGGCCGCAATCTCGACCTTCGCGCGTCGGGACGGCCGTGCTCATCGGAGGCGCCTCTCTGCGGCAACGGTAGCAGAATCCGGCAGAAGCACAAACAGGCCGCCGATGGTGACCATCCGCCGGCCGTGGTCGATGGCCGTGATCTCCTGGTTCGCGAACGGGAACGGCTGCGCCCTCCGGACGCCCATCAGCATGGCCACACTCTCCTCGACCTGGCAGAAACGACAACGGCAGGCGTGGATGGGCTCAGGGACGTGGACGACGTGACCGAGGATCTCGCACCGCCGCCACCATGGGGACCGTCGGCTCCGGGCGCTCACCGCTTGATCTCGTAGGTCAGCACGCGCTCGACCGCGCGTTCCGCCACGTCGAGGGGGATGAAGATGAACGTGCCGTTCTGGAGTTGGCCGTAGGCGTAGCCTTCCAGGACGTGGAGGAGGACGATCACCCCGAAGGTCGGCGCCCCCTCCACACCTGGCATCAGGAAGGCATCGCCAGCCTTCACTCGAGGCTGATGGCCGCCGCCGCGAACATCTTGGAAGCCCGCGCCCAGGAGATGGCCGTCGAACGCTCGGGCCCGGGCGGACACGCCTGGACGATCGTGACGAGGAAGTCCTCGAGCGCCAGGTTCAGGAGACGGTGCCGCTGCGCCTGGTCCGCGACGGGCATGTGGTAGGAGGAGATCTCCTTCGCGGCCTTACGGATCGTGTCGATGATGTCGGGCTCTCCTGACCCCTTCTCGAACTGGAGGACCGCGAGAGGGCCCTTGGTGGCCGGAGGGATCCCCGCGGTCTTGGGCCGCATGTCGTCCGTGACCGATCCCTCGATGCCGCTGAGGGGGCGGCCGCTGGGGCGGAAGAACCCCGGGGTACTGGTGGTGGGCTGCTGCGGTAGCTCCGGCTCGGGTATCGACAACACGATCGAAGCCGCCTGCGTCACATGCGGTTGTGGGGGCTCCACCCCCGGCGAGAACGCACGGACCAGACAGTCGCTTGCGGCTTGTCGTAGATTTGCGGGCATCTTCTCCTCCGTTCGATCGTAGATAGGAAACGCACGGTGCTTCGGCATCGTGCACGCGAAAAGGTCGTGCTCCTTGCAGTAGCCGCTCGGATTCTGCACGGGATGGAACGGCACTGGCCCAGCTCCGAGGGGCATGTGCGGGCAGATCGTCCACTTGTAGACATCGTCGTACTTGTGCTGGCAGTCGTCGCAAACCCGGATCATCGGCGCTTCCTCCTCAGGGCGTGGGCGAGCGGAGATGCGAGCAAGGTGGCCAGGAGCCCGGACGTATTGGTCTCGAGCGCCGGCACCGTCGAGGGCTCAGGATCCTGGTATCCGGCTCCGAGCTTGTTGTGAGCGAGGGCGGCGTGATCCCTCAGCTCCTTCGCCGTTCGCTCGACCTTGAGCAGGCAGTTGTGCCGGCACGCCCGCGGCCGCGTCACCCTCTCTGCCCAGCCCATCAGAGCCATCCCCAGGGGAACGACGCTCCGAAGATGCCAACCTCATCTCCGGAGTCCGGTACGCTCGCCGAGGCACACGCGGGTCTGGCCTCGGCTTGGTCCGTGGGTGGGACCACGGGTTGGACGACCTCCAGAGAGACGAGGGACGGCGGCACGCGATCGTCCGGCCGCCGCGAGTATTCTCCCCGCCGCCCCTCTTTGGTCATCTCGTTGAACGGAGGAAGGTCTGGCGTCGAAGGATCAAGCGTCACCCTGGTCTCGACACCGTTGACCCATCCGACCGCGGGCCCGCGGAGCGCGAACGTGAAGAAGTCGGACAGATCCTGGTAGCTCCTGAATCCGTGCCATGAGCGATCCGGGCCCGGCCGGCTGAAGTTGCAGTCGTAGAGGTGGATCACCCCCATGTTGTCTGTCGACACGAGGAACTCGTTCATCGCGTCACCTTGAGGTGCGCGTACAACTCGCCCTTGTGGAAACGGTAGGCTCGCCCCACCTTCCGCGCGGGCAACCGCCCCGCCTTTGTCTCCCGCTGGATCGTGGCCGGGTCCAACCTGAGCAACTTCGCTACCTCCTCGACGGTCAGGAATACGTCCATCTCCTGCGGTCCCTTCATCGGTACAGGTCGGCCTGCCCCAGCGGCACACCTGGCGGCTGGTCGAACTTCTCCTCGTTCGGCCGCACCACTAGCTGGCCGTCGGGGGTCATCCCGATCACGACGTCGAACCGCTGCTCGATGGCCTTCTGAGCCCCGTCGATCGCGAGGACCCCCTGGATGATCTTCTGCCGAGCCTCATCCATCAGCATCTCGATTTGGGTGTGGGTCTTGGCGCGAGCCCAGAGGAGGGCGCTTGCGAAGCCGAACGCTTCGACGAGGAGCGCGAGCGTCTCTTCCTTGATCTCCGACTCCGTGACGAGCGGTTGTCCCGCGAGCCCGTAGAGGAGCGTTCGTCCGGCCATTGGACCCCCTTGTGGTATTCGATGCCGTCAAGGAACTTGGTGAACACCCGTTCGTGCGGGACGAAGAACTTCTCGCGGTTGTACGTCCGCGCGAGGATTACGGCGAGGCCCATCGCCATCGCGGGCTCGGTGATCGGCGGTCCTGTCGCCGTGAGAACCTTCGCCGTGAGGGTCGGACCTGCCGCCGGTGGCGGGATGAGCCGCAGGAAGGGCAAGGACAAGAGCCCGCCCAGGAAGCCACGCCGGGTCGCGATCACTGGACCTTCCTCCACTTGTGGACCGGGGGCCGACCGCGCCGGTAGCGGATCACCTCTCGGAACCTCCAACGGTTCGCGAGCCAGTACGTCGTCTCCGCCCAGGGCTTCGAGACGTTCAACCGGTAAGGCCCGAAATTGGTGAGCCCGAGGTGAAGCCCGGCCACGCACCGCCAGCGGATGTCGAGGATCTGCGACGTGATGGCGTTGAGGTGGTCTTGGCGCTCGATGCAAGCGTGGGCGAGGGAACTCATCCGAGGATGTCCGCGAGGGTGCCGAGGAACACCGCAGGCGGGCGGTAGGTGTACGCTCCCCGCCGGCCCGCCCTCCGTGACTTGGCGCCCTTGAACCGCGCCTTGTTCCGTTGGATGCTCCGCCGGTCCCGCCGGTCGATCTCGCCCACCAGCCGCATAAGGACCTGGTCCGGCGTCAAGGTTCTGTTGATCGTGCGGCGCCGGTCCGCACGGCTCACCCAGTTGCGCCCCTTCAAGGCCCGGCACTTCCGTCCGCTCATTCAGTTCACCCACCCGGACGCGGGCTGGTCCTTCGCCCATCCCGGCAACTGCGAAACGTACTGGAGGTACGCCGCCTTCGCAAGGTCCTTCGCCGCAGGCCGGAGATTCATCACCTTCTGGAGGAACACGGCGTAGTTGAGCGTGAACCTCTCGAAGTCGAGGAATAGCTCAGGCGGAAGGAGCGCCTCCTCGGCGACGTTGCGAACAGCCTTGGAGATCACGTCCCCGCGGGTGGTCTGCCACTCCACCATCCGCTTGACCACGTCCTCGCGCTCGATGTGCACCGGTGTCTCCAGGTAGCGGTCCTCGTTGGAGATCGCGCCGAGGTGCGCATCGAGCCACTCCCGAATCTGCTCCTCGGTGACGGTGACGCTCGGTGGCAGCTCGAGGCGTCGAGGCTTCTCGTCGGTCACGGGCGGAACCTGCTCGTAGGCGGCCGCGGCGAGCGCGTTACCGTGTCCCCATGCGGATCCACCGAGAGGCAGACTTCCGTGAGTCTCTCGCGCGTTTCCTTGAGGACAGTGTCGAGCGTTCGTTCCTTCGCCGCGAGGGAGTTGCAGGTCTCCTGCATGACCTTCGTGGTGTGCTTCAGGATCTCGGTGGCGTTGGAGACGATGGCCAGGAGATCCTGCCGCGGCTTCTCTTCGGCCGCCTTCACCGCCTGGACGAGCTTCTCGTTCTCGGCTACCAAGTGCTTGTTGAACTCGGCCAGTTGCGCGTGGAGCTGGACGAGATCCTCGATGCTGGGGGGCGGCGCGGCGGTTGGCGCGGTGGCCTTTCGAGTGCTCCTCTTCGGAGTCTTCCTCATTCCGGCTCCTTCGGTTGGAGGTACGCCAGGGAGTCGAACCCCGCTAGGACGGTTTGCAGCCGTCTACCTTGCCGCCCGGACCGCGCACCCTCATGGAGCCTCAGGGTCCCCAATACACCCCTCGGCGCGTCCTCGGTCGTACCCCCGGGCCGAATGGCCATCCAGCACCGGAGCGAAGGGGCAAGGCGCGTCTCAGCACGAAGTACGGCCATTCTACCTCCGGGTACGCCTGTATGGGTCAACAAAGGGCACTCGGGGCGCCCGGCCCGGAATAGTACGTCCCCCGCCCTTCCCGTTCAGCTTCTCCATCCGGCGAGCCTCCTCGAGCCCCGAGGACTTGTAGACGCGGCGCCTGAGGATCTCGGCCGTATCCGCGATTGCCGGCAGGAGCCCCTGCTGGACCGCGTCCGCCTGGGTCCGATCGGCCTCTCGCCAGATCCAGGGTTGGAGAGCCATGAGGGCCTGCGAGGTCATGTCGACGTCGTCGTCGTGTGTCCCGTTCGGGAAGTTCGCGTGCTCCTCGATG
>WNFL01171116.1_pt1 | contig 17908 bp, 20 predicted proteins | sample 5400361 | NCBI WGS metagenome assembly WNFL01 (sample SAMN13153351, study PRJNA577476) | soil metagenome | isolation source: 40 cm soil on Douglas fir-dominated hillslope | place: USA:California | collected 2013-09-17 | reverse complement strand
CGTGATGCCGCGTACTTCTTCGAAGAAGTCCTCAAAGGCCGGATTACCCGGTGGGATGGTGCGGTTGATGACTTTGAAGGCCAATACAGCGTTGACCAGGCCCTCACATGGTATCGCGAAGGGCAATTCAACATCGGCAGGAAGCCGAGCTACCGGCAAGTCGGGCCATGGGACGAGCCTACCGATGAAGGGCGGACGTTCTACGTAGGTGCCCGCAAGAACGGGAAGCTGATTCGTATCTACGAAAAGGGCAAACAGCTTGGCGACGGCGCGAGTAAATGGGTGCGGTGGGAACTAGAGCTTCATAACGTAGATCGCCTCATCCCGTTCGACGTGCTGCTGGAGCCCGGACGATATGTAGCAGGAGCCTATCCGTGTACGAAGTGGATTAGGCAAGAAGCGAGTCGTATACGCACCTTTCAGAAATCCGGCGAGATCACCTACGCCCACCTGTCGCATTTCCTGCGAATCGCCTATGGGCGAATGATCAACGTAATGATGGAGGTTGAAGGCAACTCGGAGCGAGTAATCGAGTTGCTTCGACTTCCTGGAAGTCCGGCGCGGCTCGATCCGCAATCAGTAGCGTTACTTCAAGGCGGCGACGCCGATGCGCTTTGATCCGGACGATCTGGACTGGCTCTGGGGCGAACTTCACCACGCGATAGACGAGGGGAAGGAGCGCGGTCGTCTGCTCCACGTACACGATGCCCAACTCTGTGCTGAGGCAATGCAGTTTTTTGCGGCATGGCAAGCAGAACTGCGAACCGCTCATGCAGCTAGTCAATCACGTGAGAGTCAGCCACGCCAGTTATTCATCCCGGACAGGCCCATAAAGCTCGTGGAAGGCCGGTGGGTCCGTTGAATACGTTAGACCTTCAGCAGGCCGCCGTCTTCCTGCGAATCAGCTCGGAAGAACTGAGACGGCGGGCACGCATGGGCGTAGTTCCCGGTGCAAAGGTTGGCAAGCGATGGGTTTTCATCATGGAGGACCTTGCCGAGTACGTACGCTCGCTTTATGCTGCCCCTCGGCAAGCGTTGCGAGTGACACAGAGAAAGGAGATTGAATGTCACTCTTTAAACGCGGCAGTACGTGGTGGATTGACTTCACCACTGCAAGCGGCGAGCGAGTTAGATGCTCTGCTCGCACGGAAGATCGGACCCAGGCAAAAGAGCTCCACGACAAGCTGAAAGCGGAATCCTGGCGCGTTGCTCAACTCGGAGAGAAACCCGAGCGGACATGGGATGAAGCTGCGTTGCGCTGGATAGCGGAAACTTCGCACAAGCGCTCGCATCATTTGGATTTACTCAAGATCGAATGGCTTCAGAAATATTTTCGCGGTCGGTATTTGTCAGAGCTCACGCGGGATGTGATTTCAAAGACTGCCGAAATCAAGCTGAAAGAAACTTCGGCAACTAGCGCGAATCGCGTTCTTGCGTTGATCCGGTCAATACTGCGTAGGGCTGTTCTGGAATGGGAGTGGATCGACAAATGCCCGCGGATACGGCTTTATCCCGAGTTGAAGGGTCGCGTGCGTTGGATCACTCCCGAGCAAGTGCAAACGCTCCTTGCCACGCTGCCGGCGCATCTGGCAGACATGGTTAGGTTTTCACTTGCTACGGGACTACGTCAGAGCAACGTGACGCATTTGGAATGGTCGCAGGTAGATCAGTTGCGAGGGGTTGCATGGATTTACGCGGACCAGGCTAAGGGCAAGAAGGATATTCACGTCACGTTAAATGCGACGGCGCAAGCTGTCCTAGTGCGACAGGTCGGAAAACATCCCATAAGGGTGTTCACGTATCGAGGCCGACCAGTTAACCAGGTCAACACCAAGGCTTGGCATCTGGCACTAAAGCGGGCAGGAATAGAGAACTTCCGTTGGCACGATCTGCGGCACACCTGGGCTAGTTGGTTAACGCAGCAAGGCGTACCGCTTAATGTGATTCAGGAAATGGGCGCGTGGGGATCTGCCGAAATGGTCAGACGTTACGCACACCTCGCACCGGAGCAATTCAGCCGACATGCGAAAGTGATTGATGACTTGCTAGACGACACAGTCACGACACAACAAAAACAAAACGACAGCAGGAATCGAACCCGCGACCTTTTGATTACAAATCAACTGCTCTACCAACTGAGCTATGCCGGCGTGTGAGAAATTATAAGCCGCCACCGGACAATGCGGGATTACTTGACGACCTGGAGACGCGGCCGGCGGCCGGACGGCGGTGCGGGATGATCATCGCCTGGCGGAACGATCGGCGCCACTACCTGCCCGGGCAGCGAGGTCGATGTCTGGAATGAAAGGCCCTGGCCGGTTTCCTTGGCGAAGATGCCGCCGATGGTGTTGATCGGCACGGAGATCTCGCGCGAAACGCCGGCAAACCTGGCGGAAAATTGCAGCAGGTCGTTGCCGATCTTCAGGTTGCGCGTGGCGTCCGGGCTTACATTCAGGACGATTTCGCCGTTCTTCACGTACTCCATCGGCACCTTCGTCGTCTCGTCCACTTTCACGGCGATATACGGGGTCAGGCCGTTGTCGCAGCACCACTCGAAGATCGCGCGGATCAGGTATGGCGTGGTGGATGCTTCCTTTTCCTTCACTTGCGCATCACCTTTTCCGAAGCGGTCAGCGCCTCGATGAAAGCGGGACGGCTGAACAGCCTCTCGGCGTATTTCATCAACGGCGCGGCCTGCTTCGGCAGCTGGATACCGTAGAAATCCAGGCGCCACAGCAAAGGCGCGATGGCCACGTCGAGCATCGAGAACTCCTCGCCGAGCATGTACTTCTGTTTCACGAACACCGGTGCTATCTGCGTCAGGTTGTCGCGCACCGCGAGCCGCGCCTTGTCCGCCTGCTTCTGCGTGCCGCTGTCGATCGCATCGATGTTCGAGAACAGTTCGTTTTCGAAGCGGAACAGGAACAGGCGCGCGCGCGCCCTCATCACCGGATCGGCCGGCATCAGTTGCGGATGCGGGAAGCGATCGTCGATGTATTCGTTGATGATGTTGGATTCGTAGAGGATCAGGTCGCGTTCGACCAGTACCGGGGTGCGGTTGTACGGATTCATCACCGCCAAGTCTTCCGGCTTGTTGAACAGATCGACATCGATGATCTGGAAATCCATGCCCTTTTCGAACAGGACGATCCGGCAGCGCTGGCTGAATGGGCAGGTGGTGCCCGAGTAAAGAGTCATCATTGTCTTTGTTACCTGGGTTGGTCAGTGCACGTCTTTCCAGTACTCCTTCTTCAGCAGCCAGGCCGGCACCAGGAGGAGAAGCAGGAAGAACAACACCACGATGCCGATTTGCGAACGTTTGGTTTTCTCTGGCTCGCCCATGTAGGAAAGGAAGTTCACCAGGTCCCGGGTGAGCTTGTCGTATTCGATCGGGGACAGGCTGCCGGGTCGTTCAAGCACAAGCTTCCTGTGCTCGACCTTGCGGCCTTCGTGTTCTTCGCTTTCGGTCTTCATGGACTGGATCCCTTGCAACTGCCACAGCGCGTGCGGCATGCCGACGTTGGGAAACGCGAGGTTGTTCCAGCCGGTCGGGCGCGTGTCATCGCGATAGAACTTGCGCAGATAGGTATAGAGCCAGTCCGTGCCGCGCGACCTCGCCACCACCGACAGGTCGGGCGGCTCGGCGCCGAACCATTGCTTCTGGTCCTTGCGATTGGCGCTGATCGTCATCGGGTCGCCCACCTTTTCCGTGGCGAACAGCAGGTTGTCCTTGATCTGCTGTTCGGTCAGGCCCAGATCCGTCAGCCGGTTGTAGCGCATCGAACTCGCCGAATGGCAGTTCAGGCAATAGTTGACGAAGGTGCGTGCCCCGCGCTGGATCGAAATCGCATCGTGCGGATCGATGTCGGCGCTATCGAGCTGGAGTTCGTCGCCGGACGCGAACGCGGCAAGCGGCGCGAACAGCAATGCAACAAACAGTTTTTTCACAATGTCACCCTCTCCGGCTCCGGCTTGGTCTTGTCGATCTTCGTGTACCAGGGCATCAGCAGGAAAAACAGAAAGTAGATGATGGTGAAGATACGTGCCACTACGGTGGCGCGATCGGCCCCGCCCAGCCAGGAGCCGAACTGGCCCCAGACATTGGTGGGTTCGGTGCCGAGATAGCCGAGAATCAGGAAAGCGATGACGAACAAGGCCAGCGCGCTCTTGTAGATCGGGCCGCGATAGCGGATTGATTTCACCGCGCCGCGATCGAGCCACGGCAACAGGAAGAAAATCATGGTCGACAACCCCATTGCCATTACGCCGGGGAATTGCGAGTTGAACAAGGGCGGCACTGCGCGCAGGATCGAATAGAAGGGCGTGAAATACCAGACCGGCGCGATATGCAATGGCGTTTTCAGCGGATCGGCAGGAACGAAATTGTTGTGTTCCAGGAAATAGCCACCCATCTCGGGTGCGAAAAACACGATCGCACTGAAGACCATCAGGAATACCACCACGCCGACGATGTCCTTGACGATGTAGTAGGGATGGAAGGCAATGCCATCGAGCGGGATCCCGGTCTTGGGGTCTTTCTTCTTCTTGATCTCGATGCCATCCGGATTATTCGATCCGACCTCGTGCAGCGCCAGCAGGTGCGCAACTACCAGGCCGAGCAGTACCAGCGGAACGGCGATGACGTGGAAAGCGAAGAAGCGGTTCAACGTGGCGTCGGACACGACGTAATCGCCGCGAATCCACAGCGACAGATCGGGGCCGATGAACGGCACGGCGCCAAACAGGTTCACGATCACCTGCGCGCCCCAGTAGGACATCTGGCCCCACGGCAGCAGGTAGCCGAAGAAGGCCTCCGCCATCAGGCACAGATAGATCAGCATGCCGAACAGCCACAGCAGTTCGCGCGGCTTGCGGTAGGAGCCGTAAATCAGCCCGCGGAACATGTGCAGGTAGATGACGATGAAAAACATCGAGGCGCCGGTGGAATGCATGTAGCGGATGAGCCAGCCCCACGGCACGTCGCGCATGATGTATTCGACGGAAGCGAAGGCCTGGCCCGCATCCGGCTTGTAGTGCATCGTCAGCAGGATGCCGGTGACGATCTGCATCACCAGGATCAGCAATGCCAGCGATCCGAAGAAGTACCAGAAATTGAAATTCTTCGGCGCGTAATATTCCGACAGGTGCGACTTCCAGTTCGCCGTCAGCGGGAAGCGTTCATCGACCCAGTTCAGCAGTGCTTTGGCTTTGTTCATCGCGTCATGCTCCCTTGCTGTCCGAGCCGATGATGAGCCGGGCATCGCTCAGATAAGCGTAGGGGGGAACCTCCAGGTTGATCGGTGCGGGAACGCCCTTGAATACGCGGCCGGCCAGGTCGAACTTGGAACCATGACAGGGACAGAAAAATCCGCCCGGCCAGTCGCTCCCCATGCCCTCGTCCGTACCGGCGGCAAGCTTCTGCGAAGGGGAACAGCCCAGATGCGTACAGATTCCGACGAGCACCAGATATTCGGGCTTGATGGAGCGCGCCTCGTTCCTGGCGTAGTCGGGCTGCTGCTTCACCCTGGAATCCGGGTCCGCCACCTCGGCGTCAACTTTTTTCAGGCTCGCGAGCATCTCGGGCGTGCGGCGCACTATCCACACCGGCTTGCCGCGCCATTCGACGGTGATCATCATGCCGGGCTCGACCCTGGAAATATCCACCTCCACCGGTGCGCCTGCTGCACGTGCCCGCGCACTCGGAGTCATGCTCAATACGAACGGCACGGCCGTAGCCACCCCCGCTACCCCGCCCATCACGCTCGTTGCGGCAACAAGGAAACGCCTTTTGCCACGATCGACATTGCTGTCAGCCATGTTCAAATCCGTCAGGTTTTAAAAAAACACGGCATTTTATCGCAAGTTGCCCTCGGAATCACAGCGTTGTGTCTTTAATGCCTTGTAAAATAGAGGGAAATCGCCATCCCCCGCAAGCGCCGGCGAAGCATGAGGCGACGCGAAATATTGCGCTGCACAGAATTTGGGGAAACGCCTTCCGTGAGGTCGGCGCCACCCTGAACGTCTCTCTTCGGGAAAGATGACAAACACCTATGGATTTTGTCTCGATCAAGGCACTGGGTTCCGCGCTGCTGCCGCCGCTCAGCCTGCTTTTGCTGGCAAGCCTGGGATTGCTCCTGCTCGTATTCCGTCGTCGGACCGGGCTGGCCTTGCTCGTGATATCCCTGGCGGGTCTTTTTCTGCTTTCCGTCCCTGTCATCGCGACAACGCTCGCCGGACTGCTCGAACATCGCCCCGTCGATGGCGGCGAAAATCTGGCCGATGCCCAGGCCATCGTGATTCTCGGCGGCGGCAGCTATCAGGCTGCGCCCGAATACGGCGGCGACACCGTCTCCTTCTCCACGCTGGAGAGGGTGCGCTGGGGCGCACGGCTGCACCGGATGTCCGGATTGCCGATCATGGTCTCAGGCGGCAGTCCTTATGCCACGCATACATCCGAAGCTGCCCAGATGAAGGCCGCGCTCAAACAGGATTTCCACACCGAAGTGAAATGGCTGGAAGAAAAATCCTTCAACACATTCCAAAGCGCGCACTACGCCAGGCAACAACTCGCCGCGGCAAAAGTGGATCGAATCGCATTGGTCACGCATGCCTTGCACATGCGCAGGGCACGCCTCGTTTTCGAACATGCGGGATTCCGCGTCATCGAGGCACCGACCGGCTTTTCCACCCTGCGTCCGCCCGGCATCCTGAATTTTCTGCCTTCCCCGCAAGGCCTCGAGCTGAGCCATGCCTTCCTCCACGAACTCCTCGGTCTGGGCTGGTACCATGTGCGGCTTGCCACAGACGGACACAAAGGACCGCAATGAAAGTCAGGGTGAAATGGATCGAGAATGTCGCCTTCGTGGGTGAGACAGAAAGCAGTCATGCCATCGTGATGGATGGCGCCGCGGAAGGCGGTGGCCGCAATCTCGGCCCGCGTCCGATGGAAACTGTGCTTGCGGGCACCGGCGGCTGCACCGCCTATGATGTGGTGACGATTCTGAAGAAGGGCCGCCAGGACATCAGCGACTGCGTGCTGGAAATCGATGCCGATCGCGCGCCCGCCGATCCCAAGGTGTTCACCCGGATCCACTTTCATTTCGTCATCAAGGGGCGCAACGTCAAGCGGGAACATGTCGAGCGCGCGATCCATCTGTCCGCGGAGAAGTATTGCTCTGCTTCCATCATGCTCGGCAAGACCGCCGAGATCACCCACGATTTCGAAATCCTGGAGGTTTGAGCCGTCAGATCCAGTAGGTGGAGCCGGTCATCAGCCGGGAGGCCGCGCGCATGGCCTGCCGGGCAGGCGCAGGCAACTCGGCGCCTCCATGTGCCAGGGCTGTGTGCGCATGTTCGGCTTCATCCAGTTTCATCTGCGCAACGATCGCCCGGCTCTTGTGGTCGTCGTCCGGCAGGCGGCCAAGATGGTCGTCGAGATGACCTTCCACCTGCTTCTCCGTTTCCGCCAGGAAGCCAAGATTCCACTTGTCGCCGAGCAGCCCCGACACGGCACCGATCGCAAACGATCCCGCATAGAGCAACGGATTGAGCAAGCTGATCCGTCCGCCGAGTTCGTCGATGCGCTGCTCGGTCCACGCAAGGTGTTCGGTTTCCTGTGCCGCGGAGTGCTCGAGAGCCCGGCGCACCTCCTGGTTGCGCGCGGTCATCGCCTGGCCGTGGTAGAGCGCCTGTGCGCAAACCTCCCCGGCGTGATTGACGCGCATCAGTGCGGCGGCAGCGCGCTTGTCGTGCTCATCGAGCGCCGGCTCCTGCAGATCGCCGCCAGGGAGCGGCCGCACCGACGTGGCGCGCGCGCATAACGTGCGCAAAGCGCGATCGAAATGGAGTATCAGGCTGTCGATGTTCGGCACGGCGATTATTTCTTGCGCAGCATGAAAAGATATTCCCCGCCGCTTTCGTTCGAGAGCAGGAGCTGATTGCCGGTCTGTTTGCAGAACGCCTGAAAATCGCGCACCGATCCGGGATCCGTCGCGACTATTTTCAGCACCTGGCCGTGCGTCATGTCATTCAGGGACTTCTTGGTCCGCAGGATCGGCAGCGGGCAATTCAACCCGCGGGCATCGAGTTCGCGATCGAATCTGATTTCGGTTTCGGTGGTTTCAGTGTTCATTTTGGCCTGGTCTTCACAATCCGGTCTTCATAAGGAAATGCGGTGTTTTTTCCATCAGTTCTGCACTACGGGAAAGCCACGCGCGGCCCAGCCGCTGAATCCCCCGGCCAGGTTGTAAACCTGCCCCCAGCCGTTGTCCGCCAGAAACACGCTCGCCTGGGCCGAACGCACACCGGATTGGCAGTAAATTACCACGGGACAACCCTGCACGATCTCCTGCAGGCGCGCAGGCAACAGGTGCAGCGGGATGTGCAACGCTCCCGGAATCAGCCCGCGCTCGACCTCCCGGTCGGTGCGCACATCGATCAGCACCAGGGCGCTGCGCCGTAGTTCCTGCAGACCGTCCGGATCGAGATTGAAGTAGGCGCCCATGCACTTGAACCCGAGAATGCAACGAATGATAGCGCCTGGCGGGCGCCTTCAGAAGAGGCTGATGTTGCGATCGAGCAGCAACTGCGACAGCCGGGTATTGGCGGCTTCCAGCCGGCTGACCAGCAGTTCCAGAAAAGCCGCATTGAAAGCGTGTTTGCACCCCTCCGTGGCCTGCGCCAGCGCCTCCGCGGTGATTTCGATCAGCGTGATGTCGTTCACCGCGGTAACGCTGGCGGTGCGCTCGAACGCGCGTTTGCCGAGGTAGGCCATTTCGCCGAAGCATTCGCCGGTACGCAGGATGTTGAGCAGCTTGCCGTGCTTGGTAATTTTCACTTCGCCGGTGGCGAGTACGAAGAACCCGGTGCCGACTTCCCCTTCCTTGACGATCGGGCTGCCCGGCCCATGCCGTACCCAGGTGGATATGCGCAGCACCTGCCACAAGTCGACATCCTGGAAGGTCCTGAAGAATTCGAGATTGCGCAGAATGCTGAATTTTTCGGTTTCCGGGACGATTTCCTCGGGTTTCTGCAGATTGTTGAAGGTGTCCGCCAGTGCCTGCGCAAAGTCTTCCCAGGTCTGGAAGCGCTTCGCAATGTCCTTTTCCAGCGCGTGTTTCACTATCACGTCGACGGCGGCGGGAGTATCGGGGCGCAACAGGCTCGCCGGTGGCGGATCCACATTGATGATCTGGTACACCATGCTGTAATTGTTGGTCGACTTGAAAGGCAGCGCTCCGGTCAGCAACTGGTACATCACCACGCCAAGCGAAAAGATGTCGGTCTGATGGTTCAGCGTCATCTCCTGCAACTGTTCCGGCGACATGTAAGCCGGCGAGCCGATTCCCGTGACCTGTGTGGTTTCCGCGGTTATCGACAGCGCGGCGCCGAAATCCGAAATCTTGATGTCCGTTTCACCCGTCAGAAGGATGTTGGCCGGCTTGATGTCCCGGTGGATGATGCCGTGCCGGTGTGCGTAATCGAGGGCCTTGCAGCATTTGAAAATGATTTCGACGATGGAGTTGATCGTCAGGAGCTTGGCGGGCTGGGTATAGGGTTCGAGCGTCCCCCCTGCCACGTATTCCATGACGAGGTAGCTGCCCTCTTCGTCGGAGACGGCGTCGTAGATAGCGACAAGATGCGGATGCGAGAGCTTGCCGGCGAGTGCTGCCTCGGCCAGAAACAGCTTGTGATAGCGCCGGCCGTGCTCCTTGTCGCCGAGCGCATCGGCGCGCACCAGCTTGATGGCCACTTGACGGCCGGCAAAGGCATCGTTCGCCAGATAGACCGCACTGGTCGCACCCCTGCCGAGCTCCTTGATGATCTGGTATTTGCCGATCTTGTCCATGAGCGAAGCCCCGGGGTTCTGATCGCCAGCCGGAGAGCTTCGGTATGATAGGAAATTCGCCAGCGCAAGGCGAGGTTTTTAAGTAAATTCAACGGCTAGCACCTGGCTGAAAGCTGCCGGCCGGGACGGTTGGGCTAGCGCTGGACGATTTCGCTGCAGAGAAGGTCAGGGTTTACGCTTGCTTTCTGTGTCAGCGGCAATCAATTCCTTGAGGCGCGCCTCGACACTGGATTTTTGGTAGAAATCTCCATCGCCCGCTTTTTGCGCTATCTGCAATTGTTCGATCGCAGCGGGCAAATTGCCCCGTAATGCATAGACCTCAGCGAGGGCGCGATGCTGCATCAGCCGCTTGCCCATTGCGGTATACGCCCGGGCCTGGAATTCGTAAAGTTGTGGATCCGAAGGCCGCCCGTCCACCCTGCCGCTGAGGAATTGAATCGCATCGGCGGCCTTGTTGGCAGCAAGCAGCGCATCGGTATAGCCGTAGATCAGCGCTTTGCGGCTGGGGTTTGCCCTCAGGCTGTCACGGTAGGTGGCCAGGCCCTTTTCCACTTCGCCGCCTGAGATCAGGGTCTGCGCGGCCAGTGCGTCGATCATCGGACTTTTCGCCTTCAATCCCAGCAGCAAAGCCATTTCCTTGCGCGCACGCACCCGGTCGCCGGCGCGTAACAGTGCGACGACCAGCCCGTAGCGGACCGCTGCTTCGGTACCAAACTTGTGCTCTCCGAGCAGCCTGTCGAAATTGGCCACCACCTCGCGTGCATCGCCGTCCTGCGCCGTCAGGCGGGCGCGGACCAGCTGGAATTCCAGGCTGTCGGGAACCTGCCGGAAGGCGATGCCGTCGATGCGGCTCTGGATGTCGGCAATGCGTTCGTAAGTAAGCGGGTGGGTGCGCAGATAGGATGGTGCGCCATTCTCGTAGACTCGCGTGGCCTTCTGCAGGCGCTCGAAGAAAACCGGCATTGCATGCACGTCGAAGCCGGATTTTTCCATGGTCTGCAAGCCGATACGGTCGGCCTCGCGCTCGTGTTCACGCGTGAAATTGAGCTGCGACTGAATCGCGCCGGCCTGGGCTGCCGCGATGGCCGCCGCCGATACGTTGGAATTCGAGCGTGCCGCAAGGATAGCCACCGCAAGTGCGGCCATCGAGGCAAGGCCGGCTCGTTGCTGAGCCGCGATCAGGCGCGCTATATGGCGCTGCGTCACGTGCGCAATTTCGTGCGAGAGCACGCTTGCCAGTTCGGATTCGCTCTGCGCCGCCAGCAGCAATCCGGAATGCACGCCGATAAAGCCCCCGGGCAGCGCAAAGGCGTTGATGCTGCTGTCCGCAATCGCGAAGAACTCGAAAGGCCCGGCCGGGTCCGGGCTGTTCGAGACCAGTCTGTAACCCAGTGTATTGAGGTAGTCGGCGACTTCCGGATCGTCGAGATAGGCAGGATTCGAACGGATCTGCCCCATGATGCCCTCGCCCAGCTTGCGCTCCTGTGCGGGCGAGAGCGCGCTTTGCGACACATCGCCCAGATCGGGCAACTCGTCGGCCAGTGCGATGCTCGATACCAGTAGCGCCACCAAGACAGTCTGAAATTTCATGATGCTATGATAACGCCCCTGTAGGACGAGTTCCGCGACTGCGTTACCGTCCGCTTACATAATAGTCAGGATTGCCATTGGGCGAGTTCACTCATTTCGATTCCGCCGGCCAGGCGCACATGGTCGACGTGGCCGCAAAACAGGATACCCATCGCGTTGCCATCGCGACCGGCAGAATCGTCATGCGGCCCGAAACACTGCAAAAGATCCGGGAAGGCAGCGCCAGCAAGGGCGATGTCCTGGGTATTGCACGCGTGGCGGCGATCCAGGGCGCCAAGCGAACCTCCGACCTCATTCCGCTTTGTCATCCCATATCGCTAAGCAGCGTCAATGTCGAATTCAAGTTGCTTGACGAAAGCAACGCGGTGGAATGCTCGGCGCGTACCGAGACAGTCGGGCGAACCGGTGTCGAGATGGAAGCGCTGACCGCCGTCAGTGTCGCATTGCTCACGATCTACGATATGTGCAAGGCAGTGGACCGGGGAATGCGCATCGAAGGCCTGCGCCTGATGGAAAAGCGCGGAGGCAAGTCGGGGCACTGGCAGGCAGGGCCTGGCGCCTGATCGGGGCAGAACCGGTCGCCGTGAAGGCGGTCTGATGCACATGGCGGACTTTTCGATGAATCTGGGGCGATCGCTGGGCTTACTTGTTTTTTCCGCCGCCATCGGCACCGTCTTTCCCGCACTGGCGGATCAGGCCGAGAAGCTGGCCGCGGGAGCGCGGCTCGCCCAGGACGTGGGCAAAGGCAATTGCCTCGCCTGTCACGCCATGCCGTCGGATGCAAAAGCCGTTACATCGGCCAATATCGGCCCGCCCCTGGTCGCGATACGCGCGCGTTTCCCCGATCGGGAACAGTTGCGCCGCCAGGTCTGGGATGCCGGATCGATCAATCCGAATACCGTCATGCCGCCATTCGGGAAGCATCAGATTTTGACACCTGAAGAGATCGACCTGATCGTCGATTACCTTTACACGCTTTGAGGGAATGCCCGCTCCAGCATGAGAACGCAACCGCCCCCGAAGAAATCGCCACTCAAAAAATCGTCGCGCAGAGAATTTTTGCGCACCCTTGCGCTCGGCGGCGCCTGTGCCGCCACCTTTGCCGCCGGATGGTTGCGTCCTGTACGACTGCTGGCGGCGGAATGGAACAAGGCGGCATTCGATGCAAAAGTGTTGGCGGAAGCCCTGAAGAGCATCGGAGCGACATCCGCAACCGATTCCGATCAGATCCAGCTGAAAGCACCGGAAATCGCCGAGAACGGCGCGATTGTCCCCGTGGAAATCACCAGCCGGATTCCCGGCACGCAGACGATCTACATCATCGCGGAAAAGAACCCGCAACCCCTCGTCGCCATTTTCGACATTGCCGCCGGACTGGAACCCTTCATTTCCACCCGGATCAAGATGGGCGAATCAGCCAAGATCAGGGTGCTGGTCAAGGCCGGGGGCAAGTTCTACGTCGCCTCCCAGGAAGTGAAGGTAACCATCGGCGGTTGCGGCGGTTGACGCGGACAGGAAAACAGGAAACTACATAGATGGCTGATGCAATGAAAATCCGCGCCCAGCTCCAGGGCGACGTGGCCGACGTAAAAGTGTTGATGTTCCACCCGATGGAGACCGGACTGCGCAAGGACCCCATTTCCGGTGACGTCATCCCGCTGCACTTCATTCAGCGCGTCGTCGCCACGCACAACGGCAAGACCGTGATGGATGCGCAGTGGAGCCAGGCGGTGTCGAAAAATCCTTTCGTCAATTTTCGGATACGCGGTGCCAAGCCTGGCGACAAGATCACGGTGAGCTGGGAAGACAACAAGGGCGAGAAGGCGAGCATCGAAACGACGCTCAATTGATTCCATTGCGACGGACAAAACCCTTCAGGAGTCTCCTGGTCACCACCCTGGCGGCAGGGTGCTTTACCGGGCAGGCTTCAGCGTCTCCCGAGCAGGACCGCGCCGCATTCATCGCCCTGTATCACGAAAAATTTCCCGCCGTGCCGCTGGAGGACTATGTCAACGGCGCGTTGATGCTTTCCCGCGATGCCAAGTCGCAATTCGACAGCATCATGGAATTTCCCCCTTTTCAGGGTGACATCGACAGAGGCAGGATTCTGTGGGAAACGCCATTCAGGAACGGCAAGACCTTTGCGGGTTGTTTTGCCCACGGGGGTCGCAACGCCGCGGGCAACTACCCCTACTACGATCCAGGCAGCGACAAGGTCGTCACTTTCGAAATGGACATCAACCGCTGCCTGCGCGAAAACGGCGAAACGGAATACAGATTCAACGACAAGGCAACGATGGGTATCGTCACAGCCTATGCCCGCACGCTATCCGACGGCATGCGCGTCGACATACAGGTGGAAGGCACGGGGGCGCTCGCAAAATATGAGCTCGGGAAAAAACTGTATTTCACCCGCATCGGCCAATACAATTTCGCATGCGCATCCTGCCACATGGTCAACGCGGGCAAGATCCTGCGTACCGAAATCCTCTCGCCCACCGTCGGCCAGACCACGCATTGGCCGGTATTCCGCGGCGGCGACAATTTGAACACGCTACACATGCGATACCGGCGCTGCATGGAGCAGATGCGCGCCTCCCCGTTTGCCGCGGGCAGCGAAGAACTCAACAATCTCGAGTACTTCCAGTCCTATCTGAGCAACAGTCTACCGATGCGCGCATCGGTTTATCGCAAGTAGGCTTCAGCGCTCCTTCAGCCCAGAACCCGCTCTACGAGACAGATGCACCGCCGTGAATTTCTGCAGGCGCTGGCGCTTGCCTCGATCTCCGGGAGCCTGGCGGCCCCCGCGATTGCCGGCCATTCCCCGCCGTTATACCGGCTACCGGAGCGCAAACGCGCCGCCAGCCTGATCCATCTCACCGATTGCCACGCGCAATTGCTGCCGGTTCATCACCGCGAACCCAGCATCAATATCGGCGTCGGCGAATCAGCGGGCAGGCCACAGCATCTGACCGGCGCAGCGCTGCTGCGACACTATGGACTGCGGCGCGGCTCCCGGCTCGCCCATGCATTTACGCATCTCGACTTCGAGGAGCTGGCGAGGCGATACGGGAAGATGGGCGGCTTCGCGCACCTTGCCACTCTGGTGAAATCAATCCAGTCGCAGCGCCCGGGAGCCATGCTGGTGGACGGGGGAGACAGCTGGCAAGGCTCGGCCACGGCATTGTGGACGCGCGGCGCCGACATGGTCGCCGCGGGCAAGTTGCTCGGCGTCAAAGTCATGACGGGTCACTGGGAATTCACGCTGGGGGCCGAACGGGTCATGGAGTTGATTCAGCACGACATGGCTGGCTCGATCGATTTCATCGCCCACAACGTTTTCACGCGCGATTTCGGAGATCGTGTCTTCTCGCCGTTCGTCATCAAGGAGATTGCCGGCATCGAGGTGGCGATCATAGGACAAGCCTACCCATATACGCCGATCGCCAATCCCCAACACCTGATTCCCGACTGGACTTTCGGCATTCACGAGCAATCACTGCGGGAAACCATAAACGAGGTTCGCCGGCTCAAGGTGGCGGCCATCGTTTTACTCTCGCACAACGGCGTCGATGTCGATTTGAAGCTCGCCTCGCGCGTCGGAGGACTGACGGCGATTCTGGGCGGCCATACTCATGATCCGCTGCCCAAGCCCATCCGGGTCAAAAACAGAGGGGGCGAAACGCTGGTCGCCAATGGCGGATCAAACGGCAAATTCATCGGCGTACTCGATATCTTTGCCAGACAGGGCAAAACCGTCTGCGACTATTCGCTTATGCCGGTGTTTTCCAATCTGCTGGAACCCGATGCGGAAATGACCGCGCTTATTGCCCGGATAAGGCAGCCTTTCGAAGAGTCCCTGGGGCGGGTCCTGGCCGTCACCGACGACCTGCTTTATCGGCGCGGGAATTTCAACGGCCCCTTCGACGAGGTAATTCTGGACGCGCTACAACAATCGCAGGACGCGCAGATCGCGTTGTCTCCGGGATTCCGATGGGGCACGACGCTGCTGCCGGCATCCGACATCACTGTCGAGGATGTGATGGCGCAAACGGCGATTACCTATCCCGGAGTCACGATGCGCAATCTGACCGGCGCCGAAATCAAGGATGCGTTGGAAGATATTGCCGACAACCTCTTCAATCCGGATCCTTACTATCGCCAGGGCGGCGACATGGTACGAACCCGCGGGCTCAGTTATACGTGCAATGCGAGAGCTTCTGTCGGTCGGCGAATCTCGGATTTACGGTTCAATGGAATGGCACTGAGTTCCGGGAAGTCCTATCGAGTCGCGGGATGGGCGTCGGTTATGGAAGCGGATTCCACCACTGTCCCGGTCTGGGAGCCATTGCAAGATTACTTGAGAAGCGGGAAATCGATTCATATCGAGTCCATTAACACGCCGAAACTGCTCTGATCCCAAAGTACTCTCTGTGCGAGCCATTCACGGAATCTACCAGGCGGAAAACCGCCCGTACTGCCAGAAGTGCGGATTCCAGGTAAGCCGCCATACGGGAATATCTCGGGCCAAGGGTAGGTATTCGAGACCCAGAATGGTCGTGATGGCCACCGCAAGAATGGCAGTCGAGACAATCGTAATCCTGAGCCTCTTGAAACCCGGAGCCTTCTCGTACACGCCCGAGGGCGCGGGTACCGTGCGGCCCAGGATCCATCCGGCCAACACTCCAAATAACATCTGGCTGTGCGGCATGATCAGATTACCGCTGAATAGAGAATCGGTGAGACCCATCGTCAGGGCCGCGACGAGGCTTACGTCCAATACGCTGCTTTGCCTCGAGACTGTCTGCAAGGTTTTCACGGCGTGTACCGTGAGCATCAAGACAAGCGCGATTCCGGCAAGGCCAGCCGCTAATCCATATTCAGAAAGCAGTTGCAGCGGAACGTTGTGCGGATGGGCGGCGTACGTCGAATAGGGTTGAAGACCGAACTGTCCGGGGCCAACGCCCACCAGAGGGTGCTGCCTGATGAATCGCAAGGCGCTTCGCGCGAGTTCCAGCCTTTCATTGATGCTGCCCTGGCCGCGATCCACAATAGACTGGATACCCGGGACCGGCGCGGTGTGAGGCGGCAAGGCCACGATATGCGAAATCGCAAGAAAAATCGCTGCGCCGGCGAATGCAACGAGTATTTGCTCACGCAGCCAAACTCTCTTGCCTTGCCGCAGGAAAACCAGAACAACCACTGAGCCGACTACCAACCCGAGCCATGTCGCCCGCGATCCCACCATCCAGTGCAGCGCCCAGAAATTGGCGGCCACAAAAAAGAACAGCGCGCGCGCGGATTTGCTCGAACCGAGCAAGAGCCCGGGAAGAATCATCAGAAGAAGCGTGTAGGACTGATATTGGCTAAAGAACCGTACGTTCGCGAATACCAGAAACGGACTTACCCATGGAAAGTCTTTGCCTTCCAGGGCGTATAGCACATAAGTGACCCAGAACTTCAAGACACACAGTGCTGCTCCGGCGAAGATCGCAATCGCCAACGCGTTGTCTGCCTGGTGTCTGCCCTCGCGAACGGCGGCGGAAACCGCCAGCGTCAGCATGACGAGTTGAGCGACGAGCGCAACTTCCATTGATCCCAGATGAGCTGCATGCGAAACAGCAACGCTCAACGCGCCACCCGCGAGTAGAACCACCAGCAGGGCACGCGCTTTCCGATCCAGGGCGAGCCAGGCCAGTGTCACGGCGTTTCGTACTGATGATTTTGCGAAAGGAATGAGCAACAGCCCCAGCGCGGCGAGTTCGAGATAGCGTGAATCGTCGTACAACCGTGGCGCAATTCCCGGCGTCCACACAGCCGAGAGGATGAGATAGAAACAGATGATCGCGAGGGTCAGATTGAAAGAGAGGCCACCCTCGAAGCCGCGAAATTTCATCGGGATCTTGCCCCAGTAGGCCCTGTTGTTGGGGAGTAATTGCAAAAAGAAGGCGCCCGAAGGCGCCCTCTTTGACAGCACTACGGCTGAGTGTTTCAGCACATCAGGTGCCTGCCGCGTAAGGACCGGCAGCCACGGTTAGCGCACGGCAGGAACCCGGCAGATACTTCGAAATGTCATTGCCGTTGGCGGTGTCCGGCCCGCAACCCCAGAATGAAACGGCTGAACCGGCCGTTATCGCCGTGCCACCGCTCGCGTTGGCAGAGGGCTGGAGTATGATCGCCATGCCATTGGACAGCGTGTTGATGTTGCTTACCACTACCCTGATAGTGCCGGGGAAAGTAGAAGTAGCGCCACTGGTCTGGATATCATGCACATACTTCGAAACGCCCCCCTGAGCTGCTACAGCGGTATTACTTGACTCGCAGCCCCAGAAGCCTGCGGCAGGCAGGGCCGGCGCCGATTGCGCTGTCTCAGTCACGCTGGTACGGCAGGCCGACGCAGCCAGAATTGCTTCAGACATCTTGGCACGCGCGGTGTAGTCCTGGTATGCCGGCAACGCAACCGCCGCCAGA
>WNFL01047921.1_pt2 | contig 17911 bp, 17 predicted proteins | sample 5400361 | NCBI WGS metagenome assembly WNFL01 (sample SAMN13153351, study PRJNA577476) | soil metagenome | isolation source: 40 cm soil on Douglas fir-dominated hillslope | place: USA:California | collected 2013-09-17 | reverse complement strand
CCTCCCGGCCGCGCGCGACCAGGACCACCCGCGCGCCCCGCCGGGCGAGCTCCCGACCGAGCGCCGCCCCCAATCCTCGACTGCCCCCCGTGACCAGCGCCGCCGATCCGAAGAGACGCATGCCGCCACCTCCACCTGGGAAGATGGGGCCTCCTTGCCAACGAATCGACGACCTTGCCAATGGATTGGCAGGGATCTATCGTGTTGTCCATGGGTCGCCGGATCGCCGCCCGCCTGGCCGAGAACCTCCGCCACCTCCGCGAGGCCCGGGCCCTCACCCAGGAGCAGGTGGCGCGGCTGGCCGGCATTCCCCGCGCGACCTGGGGCCACCTCGAGACGGGCGCCGCGAACCCCACCCTCGCCGTGCTCGACAAGGTGGCGACGGCCCTCCAGGTGCCGCTCGAAGAGCTGACCGCGGAGACCCGGTCGATCGGGCGGGCCTATCGCAAGGGGACGCTGCGCTCTCGCCAGCAGGGCGACGGCCTCGTGCAGCAGCTCCTTCCCGACCTGATCCCGGGCATGGTGATCGACCGCATGGAGATCCCGCCCCGCGGGCGCATTCCCGGGGTCCCCCACATGCCGGGCACCCGCGAGTACTTCACCTGCGAGGCCGGGCAGGTCGTGGTGGCGGTGGCGGGCGAGTCGTGGACGCTCGCGGCGGGCGACGTGCTGGTGTTCCGCGGCGACCAGCGTCATTCCTACACGAACCCCGGCTCCCGCCCGGCCGTGGGCTACTCGGTCGTGCTGTTGGCGCGCGTGTCCTGACCGCTTCCGCGCGCGCCCATGGCGGCCAGGCGCTCGAGGAGCGGGGGGTGCGAGTGATAGATCCGCGAGTAGAGGGGGTGTGACAGCGGCAGCAGGCGGCTCTTCCCGCGCAGCTTCAGGAGCGCCTCCGCCAGGTCCTCGGGGGCGGCCCCGTGGTCGATGGCGAAACGGTCGGCCGCGAACTCGTGGCGGCGCGACAGCGCGCTTGCGACCGGCTGCACCAGGAAGCTGACGAGCGAGAACCAGGCCCCAAAGACCACGAGGGCGCCGTAGGACGTGCGGTCGAGGCCGAAGGCCGAGTAGAACGGCGTGAGGGGCAGGCACAGGCTGACGACGAAGAAGAGCAGGCCGGTGGACAGGAGGCCGCGCACGAGCGCCCAGCGGACGTGGTGCAGCTTGAAGTGGCCGAGCTCATGGGCGAGCACCGCCAGGACCTCGCGCGCGCCCATCGCCTCGAGCAGGGTGTCGAAGAGCACGATCCGCTTCTGCCGGAAGAGCCCGGTGAAGTAGGCGTTGCCGTGGGCGGTGCGCCGCGAGGCGTCCATCACGACGATGCCCCCCGTGCGGAAGCCGATGCCCTCGGCCAGGGCGACGATCCCCTCGCGGAGCTCGCCCTCGGGCAGCGGGGTGAACTTGTTGAAGAGCGGGGCGAGGAAGGTCGGGTAGATCCAGGCCGTGAGGAGGCTGAATGCGCTCGTGACCACCCATGCCCAGAGCCACCACGAGGGGCCCGCCTTCTCCATGATGGCAAGGACGGCCGCCATGATGGGCAAGCCCAGGGCGGCGCCGAGGGCGAGGCTCTTCAGGAAGTCCAGGAAAAAGCCACGCACGGTCTGGCGGTTGAACCCGTGCTTCTCTTCGATGACGAAGGTGCCGTAAAGGGAGAACGGCAGGTCGAAGAGGGCGCTCAGCAGGCCCAGAATGGCGAAGAAGAGAAGGCCCGTCGCCACCGGCCCGCCCCCGAAGGGCGCCGTGAGCTCGCGGGCGCGAGCCTCCGCCCACCCGAGCCCGGAGGTCGCGAGGAAGGCCAGGGTGGCCAGCACCTCGGCCCACTCCGCGATCCGCCCGAAGCGGTAGCGGTCCTCCGCGTAGGCGACGGCTTTCTTCATCTCATCGTCCGGGATGTGCAGGATGCGCCCCGCTTCGGACTGGCGCGCGGGGTCGGTCCAGTAGCGGCGGTTCAAGGCGGCGAGCGTCCGCTCGGCGAGAAGTTGGGCGAGGCGCAGCGCGATGAAGACAAGGAGGAGCGGATGCATCGGACCTCCGGGGACAGGCGGCGGCATTATGCTTCCAACCACTGCCGGGGCGTACAATCGTCGTGACCGAGCACCCGATGTCGCGAGCTACCGACCACGACGCGACCACCTCTCCCACCACTCCCGTGCGGATGACGTACGAGGAGTTTCTCGACCGCTACGACGGAAGTCATGCGGAATGGGTCGAGGGAGAGGTCATCGAGATGAGCCCGACGTCCTGGGAGAATCAGCAGCTCGCCGACTTTCTTGCGGCGATCCTGACGCACTTCGTGGAGGCCCACGACCGAGGAGTCGTCCTGTCCTCACGCTTCCAGATGAAGACGCGGGCACGCCTCGCGGGGCGCGAGCCCGACGTGCTCTTCCTGGCGGAGGAGCACCGGGGCCGCCTCCACAAGAACTTCCTGGACGGGCCCGCCGACCTGGCGGTCGAGATCGTGAGCCCCGACAGCGTGACCCGAGACCGGGTCGAGAAGTACCGCGAGTACGAAGCGGGCGGCATTCGCGAGTACTGGCTGATCGATCCCGGCCGCTATCGGCCCCTTCCGGTGGAGGGCGACGGTGCCTTCCGCAGTGTCGTGCTCCCCGGTCTGTGGCTGACGACCGATTGGCTCTGGCGCCGGCCCCCGCTGATGGACGTGCTCAAGGCCTGGCGCCTCGTCTGACCCCGGCGCCGCTCAAGTGCCGGAACCCTACTCCGCCGAGGGCAGGGCGAGGCCGTGCGCGGCCGGCGGGGCCACCGGCGGCTCCACCCCGACGTGCCGGAGCCGCGCCACCTCCCGCGCGAACCGCAGCAGGTCGCCGTCGGCCACGGGGTAGCGGGCGGTGACGCGCAGGCGCGCCGTCCCTTCCGGCACCGTGGGCGGGCGCACGGCCCGCGCGTCGAACCCCGCCGCCGCGAGGCCGTCCTGCAACGATAGCGCCACGGCCGGATCACCCACGAGGATCGGGATGATCGGGGCCTCGCCCGGGGCCGGCAGGCCGGCGGCCACGAGCTCGCGCCGCAGCAATGCGGCCTTGCGGTGCACCTCCTGCCGGCGGTGGGGCTCGCCCTGGACCAGGTCGAGGCCGGCTTCGAGGGCGGCGGTGAGGACGGGGAGCGGCGCTGTGGAGTACATGAAGGTACGGGCGTGGTTGACCAGCAGGTCGCGCAGCACCCGCGGCCCCGCCACCCAGGCCCCTCCGGAGCCGAGCGCGTCGCCGCCCGTGTGGACGGTCGCGAGCACACGGTCGCGGAGTCCAAGCTCCTCGACGCGGCCCGAGCCCCGCGGGCCGTAGAGGCCGGTGGCGTGGGCTTCGTCCACGATGACGAGGGCCCCATGCGCCTCGGCGAGAGCGACGAGCGCGGCAAGGGGCGCCAGGCCGCCGTCCATTCCGAAGGCGCTCTCGGTCACCAGGAAGGCGCGGCCACCCCTTGGCGCCCGCAGGGCGCTCTCCACCGCATCCAGGTCCTGGTGCGGGTAGACGACCGTGCGGGCGCGGGAGAGGCGAATGCCGTCGATGAGGCTCGCGGGGTTGCCCTCGTCGGAGAGCACGAGGTCGTCGGGGCCCGGAAGAGCAGGGCCGCCTCCGTGTCACAGAAGGCGGCCAGCCGAACCTCGATCCGCTCGAAGGCGCGGTCGTGTCCGCGCAGCAGGCGTGAGCCACCCGCCCCGCCGCCGAGGCCCGGCAGCGCCGCCCGCATCGCCTCGATCAGCTGCGGGTGGGAGGCCAGTCCGAGGAAATCGTTCGAGACGAGGTCAATCCCCTGCGGCAGGCGTAGTCGGCAGAGCAGGCCGGCCTGGCGCAGCGCCGCGAGGGCCAGCTCCTCCTCCTCCCGCCACATGTCGAGGGGCTTCATGAGGCATGGAACCACAAAACGCCGCGCACGTCACTCACCGGGCCGATCGTAACGATAGGGGTACCAGTACGGTTTCCGCTCGATCACGTAGTCCATGTGCACGTGCTTGCTGTCGCGGAAGTCCTCGATTCCTTCGCTGCCCAGCTCGCGGCCGATCCCGCTCCGGCGCATGCCCCCGAAGGGCCCGGCGTCGTTGTCGGTCAGGGGGTCGTTGATCCAGAACGTTCCCGCATGCACCTGCTCCATGGCCTTCATGGCGTGCTCGAGGCTGTTCGTGTAGATGGAGGCGCCGAGCCCGTACTCGCTGCGGTCGGCCAGGGCGATCGCTTCGTCGATGTCGCGGCAGCGGACGATGGGAGCCACCGGCCCGAACGTCTCCTCGCGCAGCAGCGGCATGTCGGGAGTGACGTCGAGGAGGGCGGTCGGCTCGTAGAAGTATCCCTTGTCGAAGCCCTTTGGGCGCCCGCCCCCCACCGCCAGCCGCGCCCCGGCCTGGAGGGAGGCCGCGATCTTCTGCTCCACCTTGTCGCGCTGCGGCGCGCTGATCATCGGCCCGAGGTCCACGTCGGGTCCGAGAGGATCTCCGATGCGGAGGGTCTTCGTGAAGGCCACGAAGCGGTCGACGAACTCCTCGTAGGCCTTCCCCACCACGTAGATCCGCTCCGCGGACGTGCAGACCTGGCCCATGTTGAGGAAGCAGGCCCAGGCGGCGCCCCGGGCGGCCACGTCGAGGTCGACGCCCTCGTCCACGATCAGGGGATCGTTGCCGCCCAGCTCGAGGTGGCACTTCTTGAGCTGCTCCGCGCAGGTCACGGCCACCCGGCGGCCGGTGGCCTGGCTGCCCGTGAAGGCCACCAGCTCGACGTCGCGATGCGCGACCAGGGCGGCCCCCGCCTCGGGGCCGTAGCCGGTCACGACGTTGACGACGCCCGCCGGGAAGCCCTCGAACGCCCGCATCAGACGGAGGGTCGAAAGCGGCGTGTTTTCGCTGGGCTTCGCCACCACCGTATTGCCCGCGGCGATGGCGGGGGCCAGCTTCCAGGAGAGGAGCAGCAGCGGGTAGTTCCAGGGCACGATGAGGCCGGCCACCCCGTACGGCTCCTTCACCACGAAGTTGAACTGGTTGCGGGCCACCGGGCTGATCACGCGCCCGACCACGTCGCGGCCGATCTCCGCGTAGTAGTCCAGGCAGGCCGCGATCCACTCGACCTCGTCGCGGTTCTCGGGCAGCGGCTTGCCGCCCTCCTTGGTGAGCAGGATGGCCAGCCCCTCGCGGTCTTGGCGGATCCGCCGGGCCGCCTCGTGGAGCTTCTCGGCCTTCTCGATCCCGGGCGTCCGGCGCCACTCGGGGAAGGCGGCCTTCGCCGCCGCCACCGCGCGGTCGACGTCGTCGGCGCCGGACCGGGGGACGGTGTCGAGCAGGTCCTCGGTGGCCGGGTTCTTCACCTCGAAGGCGCGGCCGTCGGCCGATCCGACCCAGGCGTTGGCGATCCACATCAAGGCCATGGCATCGCTCCTGTTCCTTCAGCCCGCTCGGCGGCGCAACACGAGCGGCCGCACGAGCGCCATCAGGATCAGCACCAGGCCGAAGGTGCAGACCATGGCGGCTCCGGTGGGCAGATCGAGCTTGACCGAGAGGTAGATGCCGAGGGCCGAGACCACCGTCCCCATCGTCCAGCCGATGGCGAGGCGGGGGCCGATCCGGTCCGCGTACAGCATGGCCGCCACCGAGGGGACGATGAGGTAGCAGAAGACGAGCAGCACCCCCGCGATGAGGACCGAGGACGTCACCACGAAGCCGAACGAGGCGTAGAAGAGGAAGTCCCACCAGCGCACGTTCACGCCTTCCCTCTCGGCCTGGTCGTGGTTCAGCGAGATCGCGAGGAAGGGGCGGCGGAAGAGGAAGTGGAAGGCGCCGATTCCCGCGTAGAGGGCGGCGGTCTTCCCGACCTCGGGCCAGGACACGGCGAGGATGTTCCCCACCAGCATGTCCTTGAGGTGCTCGCTCTCCGACGTCGCGTGGCTCATGGCCAGGATGGTGGCCGCGGAGGCCACCGCATAGGCGATGCCGATGATCGCCTCCTGGGGGATGCGCGCGCGGCGCACCCGCACGGTCGAGAAGATGGCGGCCCCGAAGAAGGTGAAGAGGAGGCCCGTCCAGTAGACCCACGGTCCGTGGGGGTCCCCTCCGGTGAACGGCAGCAGGATCGCCATGGTCGAGCCGAGGGCCGCGATCTGAGCCAGCGAGAGGTCCACGAAGATGACGCCGCGCTCGATCACGTGCACGCCCAGGTAGGCGTGGATGCCGGTCAGGATGAGGCTGGCGGCGAAGGGAGCGGCCAGGAACTGCAGGACCGTCCAGTCCATGACCGTCATCGTGCCCCGGTTTCCTTGATCGCGGCCACCAGCAGGTCGAGATCGTAGTCGAAGAGCTTGATGTAGTCGGTGGCCTCCTTCAGCCCGCCCACGGAGGGCGACATCACGAGCACCTTCGCTCCCGTCTCGCGGGCCACCGATTGGGGCGTCTTCAGGTCGAAATAGGGCTCCACGAGGAGGATCTTCACGGAGAGGCGCTTCATCTCCTGGATCAGCTCGATGGTATGGGAGGGGGAAGGCGGGATGCCCGGACGCGGCTCGACATAGCCCACGACCTGAAGGCCGAAGCGCTCGCAGAAATTCGGCCAGGAGTTGTGGTAGGTCACGACCTTGAGGCCCTTGTAGGGGCCGATGAGGGCGTCCCAGCGCTTCTCGGCCTCGCCCAGGCGCCGGTCGAAGTCCGCGTAGCGAGCCGCGAAATAAGCGGCATCGGCTGGGCTCATTGTCGAGAGCTTGTCGGCGATGGCTTTGGCGATGCGCCTTCCGTTGCCGGGATCGAGCCAGTAGTGCGGGTTGCCGAAGGGATGCACGTCGCCCATGGCGCGGGTGATCTGGCCGGTGGGAATCTCCAGGATGCGCGCGGTCGTGGACGCGTCGAGGTGGCCGTCGGCCCCCACCTGGATCTTCGCGTTGCGGCTCTGCTGGATCAGGGGGGGCAGCCAACCGATCTCCATCTCCCGGCCCACGAGCACCAGGAGGTCGGCCGCGTGCAGCTTGAGGATGAAGCTGGGCTTGGCCTCGACGAAGTGGGGGTCCTGATAGCCGCGGGCGATGGCCTCCACCTTGACCCGGTCCCCGCCCACCTCGCGGGTGAGGGCGGCCAGGTCCTCGGTGGTGGCCACGACGTTGACGGCGGCGTGGAGGGGCGCCGCGAGCAGGAACAGGGCGAGCAACGGACGGAGCGAAGGGACGCGCATGGCGGGCCTCAGAAGGTGTGGGCGCCGTGGGCGCCGATGGAGAAGAGGAACTGGAAGAGGAACTCGTTGGCGGTGTGCCCCTCGCCGAAGCGCGTGTACCGGTATTGGCCGCGGACCTGGCTGAACTCGCTCGGCCAATAGGTGAGGAGCAGGGAGCCGCCCTTGTCGCGCAGGCTCGCATCGTCGGCCCGCTCGGACCAGTCGAACCGCCCGCCCGCGTACCAGCGCCGGGCGAACTGGTACTCGAGGGATGCGTAGGTGCCGAAGGCGTTCGCAGTGCCCGCGGCGCTCGCGGTGCCGGGGACGCTCGGGTCGCCGAAGCCGTTCCCGGCGCCGGCCGGCTGACGGCGCCGGCTCCAGACGAGCTCGGAGCGGACGATGAGCCGCTGGTAGATGGCCCGGCGCAGCGGGCGGAAGCGGAACGCGGCGTCCACCCCGAAGAGGCGGGTGCTCTGATCGGGCCCGGAATCGTTGTGGCCGTACGCGATCGAACCCCCCAGGTCCAGGTTTGCGTTCTCGGTGAGGTCGCGATAGGCGCGCAGGTGGCCGACGTAGGTCAGGTCGGCGCGGTGCGCCGCCTTGAAGACGGCCGAGTCGCCGCGGTAGACCTGGCCCGTGGCCTCGAGGAAGACGAAGGAGTTGGGGAAGAGCCGAGAGATGGAGATCCCGGAGTCCGAGATGCCGTCCTCCCCGCCCACCAGGTTCTTCGTGACCAGCGGGCGGTCGGTCCAGGGCAGCACGTGGTTGTGCATCCCGTCGACCTTGCCGAAGGCCGTCCGCATCTTCCCGACCTTCAGCAACAGGTCCCCGGGGACGGTGGGGAACGTGATGAAGGCCTCTTCGACGTCGACGCCCCCGTCGTGGAAGGCGAGGAAGAAGTCCGCCCGGGCGTAGGGATCGACCACCGCCTGGAACGAGGCTTCGGCTTCGTGCATCTCGAGAGACGGCTCGCCGCCCCCGGGAGACTTCCCCACCGCCCCCAGGAAATCGCCGATGGCGGAGATGTCGGGGTTGAACATCTTGGAGCCAGCCGCGGCCTGCTGGTTCGGGGTCGCGGCCGCGACGTCGGAAGGGGCGGGCGCGGGGGCAGCGGGGAGAGCGGGGGCAGCGGCGGGCGCGGGCGGAGCCGCCTGCAAGACGTCAAGCCGCGCCTCGAGCGCCACCATGGCCCGGCGAAGCTCTTCGAGCTCTTGACGAAGACGGGCCACTTCGTCCGGACCGGCGGTGGCCTGGGCGTGTGCGTGAGGGGGCCCAAGCCCCCCCAGGACGAGAACCAGCAGGGACACTGCGGCAATGCGCATCAGCGGAACTCCTGAAAAAGGGGGCGGCGCGGACGACCCGACCCGACGGCGACGCCGGCACGGGCCACTCTCGGTGACGGATCAGCAGCCCGGAGGTGACCGGCCGGGCGAGGGAACCGTCACGGAGGGCTTCGACACGGGCTCGACCCTGGCCTCGATCGGACCGGCGTCCGCGAGCCGCTGCGGGCAGGAGCCGATGCCCTCGGGCGCCTGCAGCGCGGAGGGCTGGGCGAGACAGGCGTCACAATGGCCGGGCATCCGCTGGTGACAGGCGAAATCGTGATGGAGCGCGGGGCTGACCGAGAGGACCAGCAGGTAGAGGCTGGCCGCCACCAGGACCGAAGCCCCGTGGGCACGACCGCGCGGCGAATGGGCGATCAAGAGTTCTCTTTGTGGGACGTCTCGGGCCCGAAGCCCGAGCCCGGCTCCAAGTCAGGAGCCGAGCCAGAGAAGAGCCTACCACGCCTGCTGGCTATGGCTCTCGCAATGCGACCATCGGGTCGACGCGGGCGCCCCTGATTGCGGGAGCGAGCGCGGCAAGGATGACGAGCGGTATGGCCACCAGAAGGACACCCACGTACGCCTGGGTGTCGATGGGCTGGATGCCAAAGAGCATGGTCGTCATGATGCGGCTCGTGGCCAGGGCCAGCGCCAGTCCCAGGGCGACCCCGAGGGCCATCAGGCGCGCGGCGCCCCGCAGCACCAGCCGGGCCACATCGCCGGCTTGCGCGCCCAGCGCCACGCGCAGGCCGAATTCGGCAGTCCGCTGGCTCGTGACGTAGCTCATGACGGCGTACATTCCCGCGACGGCCAGCATCAAGGCGAGAGTGGCGAAGGTCGAGACCAGGACCATTCGGAAGCGCGGGGCGGCGATCGAATCGTTGACCGACGCTTCCATCGTGGTGAACTTCAGAGCGACCTCGGGGCTCACCGAGCGCACGGTCTGGCGCACGGCCCCGATCAGCGACTCGGGCTCGACGCCCGTCCGTATCACCATCTGCAGGCTGGTCGAAGTGTACGGATGCTGCCGCAGCGCCATGTAGAGCTCCGGACCGGGCGGCGACGCGGGTGAGGCTTGCCGGACATCGCCCACCACCCCCACGATGGTCATCCACTTGTCGGAATCGAAGCCGCACATGATCCGATGCCCGATCGGATCGTCGGCCCCGAAGCTCTGCCGCGCCAGCGATTCGCTGACGATGGCCGTGAACGGCCGCTCATACAGATCGCCCTCGTCGAACTCCCGTCCCCGCAGGACGGGGATGGCCAGGGTTCGGAAGTACCCCGGACCGGCGAGGCGAAATCCGGCGGAGGGCAGCAGGCGGAAGTCGCCGCCGAAGGTCTGCTTGCCCTCGACCGCGTACGAGCCGTTCGAGTCGTACTGGCCGGCCGGCAGCCCCATCGCCACGGCGGCGGAGCTCACCCCCGGGGTCTGGCGCAACCGCGCGAGCACGTCGTCGAAGCGCTGGCCCACGCGGAGGTGGTCGTCGAGGCCGCTCTTGTCGAAGATCGAGCCCTGCGCGGGCGCGCTCGCGTAGGCGACGAGAAGGCCCTCCGTCCGAAACCCGAGCGGGGTGTCCGTGAGGGCGGCGAACGACCGGAAGAGCAGGCCGGCGTCGATGGCCAGCATGAAGGACAGGGCGATTTGCGCCACCACGAGCCCGTTGCGGATGCGTGAAGAGCCGCCGCCCAGGCTGCCCCGCGAGCCGCTCTGGTTCAGGGCCGCACTCACGTCCAGACGCGAGGCCTGCAATGCGGGCACGAGCCCGAATCCGATGGCGGTGATCACGGCGACGGCGCCCGTGAACAACAGCACCCGCCAGTCCACCTGGACATCGTCCAGGCGTGGCAGGGGGACGTACCGGGAGCCGACGTGCAAAAGAGCATGCGTGCCGACGCGAGCGATCAGCAGGCCCACCCCTCCCGCGATCAGGGCCAGCACCAGGCTCTCGGCGAGCAGCTGAGCGACGATATGGCGCCGGCCGGCGCCGAGCGCCCCGCGCACCGCCACTTCCCGCGACCGTCCTGCGGCGCGCGCCAGGATCAAGTTGGCTACGTTGGCGCAGGCGATCAGCAGGACGAGCGCGACCGCGCCCATCATGACGAAGAGCGTCTCCCGGACGCGGCTGACCAGGCTGTCGCGCAACGGGGTGGCTACGAACGTCTTGTGCCCGTTGGAATCCGGGAAGGCCCGCGCGATCTGGGTGGCCAATGCCGAGAGCTGCTCGTTCGCGGCTTCCACGGACACGCCAGGCGCGAGCTTGGCCACGGCCCGGTAGTTGTGGCCCGAGCGGTTGCGATTGCTCGGCTCGACCGGCGCGGCCGCCCACACGTCCGTCTCTGCCGGGAACTGCATGGCCGCGGGCATCACGCCGACGATCTCGTGCGGCCGGCTCCCGATGGACACGGACTGCCCCAGTGCACCCGCCGCGCCGCCGAAGTGGCGCTGCGCGAATCCGAGGCTCACGATCGCCGACCGCTCCGCATCTTCGCGGTCGAACAGTCGCCCCGCCACCGGGGGCACGCCAAACACCTTGAAGAAATCCGGGTGGACCCGCTGCGTTCCCACGAACTCGGCGCGATCGGCCAGCCGCACGGCCGTCTCGCCCCCCTGGTAGTAAGCGAACGCCTCGAACGTTCCTGGCCGGGCGCTGATGTCCATCTCGTCGCCGCCGGCCAGGTTGGCCTGGGTGTGGCCGGTATCCGTCCAGCGGTTCAGGACGGCGACGATGCGATCGGCATCGGGATAGCCAAGGGGCTTCAACACCACGCCGCTGATCACGCTGAACATCGCGGTATTCGCGCCGATGGCGATGGCCAGGGTCAGGACGATGGTCGCCGTGAATCCCGGCGCCCGGCGGAGCGTGCGCACCGCATGCTGCAGATCACGTCGCGCATCGTCCAGCCACACGAAGGACCGGGCGTCCCGATAGTGCTCCTTCGTTTGCTCAACGCCAGCGAAGGTGCGTCGGGCCGCGAGCCGGGCCTCTTCACGCGTCATTCCCCGACGGACGAAGTCGTCCTCCAGAAGAGTGAGGTGGGCCGTCAGCTCTCGATCGAGGTCCGCCTCGGTTCGGCCGGGACGGAGGACGTTGCAGAGCCTTAGAAGGAACCGTCTGAAGGAGGACATCGTTCGTTCTCCGTCACGACTCGTTCAGCAGGAGCTTGTCCACCAGGCCGGCCAGACGGCGCCAACGCTCGGTTTGCCTGTGCAAGGCGCGCACGCCCGCCCTGGTGATGCTGTAGTACTTCGCTTCGCGATTGGTTTCCGTCCTTTGCCAGGCGCCCTTGGTCCAGCCCCGTTGCTCCAGCCGGACGAGGGCGGGGTACAAGGTGCCCTGATTCAGGGTGAGCGACGGTTCGGCGACCTGCTCGAGGCGGGCGGCGAGCCCGTAGGCGTGCTGTGGCCCCATCGTATCCAGGGCTCGCAGCACGATGAGGTCGAGAGTTCCCTGGAGCAGCTCCACCCGCTCTCCCAAATCACTTGACATTCAAGTGGTCTCTCCCCGGCTAGTCTTCCCAGTCTCCACTTGAATGTCAAGTAGAAATCCTTCCGCATCTTGCCCGAGGATGAGATGATCTGCCGTGCTCGTCCTTGCGCTTCTCCTTTTCGCCGGCGCGGCGGCCGCCGCCGACCGTGAAGCGGCGGCGTCTGCGCTCCTGAAGGGGCTCGTCGCCGACGGCCAGCCGGGCCTCGCGGTGCTCGTGCGAAGGGACGGCCGAACCGTCCTGGAGCGCGCGTACGGCGTGCGCGACCTCCGCACCCGCCGGCCGATCGACCCCCGCACGCGCTTCCGGCTCGCCTCGGTGACGAAGCAGATGACCGCGGCGGCGATCATGCTGCTCGTTCGCGACGGCCGGCTGCGCTACGAGGACACGCTGACCCGGGCCCTTCCGGGCTTTCCCGCGTACGGAGGCGGCGTGACGATCCGCCACCTGCTGACCCACACCTCCGGGCTGCCCGACTACGAGCAGCTCATGGAAAACGCCGAGAAGGAGAAGGGGCCGATCTGGACCCCGGACCGCCAGATCCGCGACGACGAGGTCCTGGCCCTGCTCCAGAAGGAGACGCACGGCCTCTTCGCGCCGGGAACGAGCTGGGCCTATAGCAACTCCGGCTATGTCCTCCTCGGCCTCGTCGCGGCCCGGGCCGCGGGCAAGCCCTTCGGCGACGTCCTGCGCGAGCGGATCTTCGTGCCCCTCGGCATGACGCGCACGCTCGCCTACGAGAAGGGCAAGAACGAGGTCCCCGACCGTGCTTACGGCCACACGAAAGAGCCCACGGGCTTCCGTGAGACCGACCAGAGCTCGACCTCGGCCACGCTGGGCGACGGTGGCGTCTACTCGTGCCTGGAGGACCTCGCGAAGTGGGACGAGGCGCAGCGGACGAACGCGCTCCTGTCCGAGGCGGAGATGAGGCCTGCACTCACGCCGGCGCGCCTGGCCGACGGGTCCGAGCCGCTCTGGCCCAAGGGGGAGCAAGGCGGCGACAATCTCTTCCCTGGCCGCCCGGTCGCGTACGGCTTCGGCTGGTTCCTGGACCCGTGGCAGGGACGCGAGCGCGCCTGGCACCACGGGGAGACGATGGGCTTCCGGTCGATCGTCGAGCGCTTTCCGGCGGACGGCGTGACCGTCGTCGTCCTTGCGAACCGCGGCGATCTCGACCTCAAGTCGCTCGCCCTCCAGATCGCCGAAGCAGAGCTCCCGCCGCGGGCAGCCGCGGCGCATGAGGAACGCGTCCCCGTCGGGAGTGCCAATCTGTATGCACTCCGGGGCCTGGCGATCGCCACCCTGGTCATCTACGGCGAAATCACGACCTCATTCCGTCCTTCGTGGCCGAGCACATCGCTCCGGGCGGCGTATCGGTCATTCTGATCCCGGCTGGCGGGGCTCTCCCGCCCAGCGGATCGCGTCTCGCAAGAGCACGCGGTAGTGCGGATCGGCGCACACCGAGGGGTCGTGCCCGATCCCGATGTAGACCATGCGCCGGAACGTTGGATTCGTCCACACGAGGGGATGGTCGCCCATCGGCTGGTTTGGCTTGTAGGTGGTCTCGTCGGCGGTGGCCAGGACGTGGACGCCCGGACGCGGGCTCCGGTCGTACTCGTACCACTCGTCCGTGATCTCCATGCGCTCGGGGAGATTCTTGGTGATCGGGTGCGTCCGGTCCTCGACGACCAGGGTCCCCCGCTGAAGGGTCGGGTGGGGCGAGTAGACGACGCCGCCCAGGAACGTCTCGTACCAGACCCAGTACTCGGCGCCCCCCTTGAGGAACTGGCGGCCCGTGAGGCCCGCCGCGTGGATGCCCACCCAGCCTCCACCGCGGAGGATGAAGCGCTGGAGCGCGGCCTGCTGGTCCTTGGTCATGTCGAACGGCGCCAGGTGGAGCTGGACCACTACCGCGTAGCGGGCGAGCTCCTCGTCGCGAAGGACGGTGGCGTCGTGGGTGAAGTGGACGGCGAAGCCGCTCTCGGCCCCCAGGGACTCGAGAAGGGGTTCCGCGGCGTCGCTCATGGCTCCGTGGTAGCGGTCGTTGGCCGCGACCACGAGCACGCGGAAGGCGGGCGCGGCCAGCGACGGCGCCGAAGCGCCTACCGAGGCGACGAACGCGACCAGCGCGATGGCGACGAGGCGGGCGAGCGCCATGGATCAGCCTCTGGTGAGCAGCGACGGTGAACGCAGTGCTCGACGATCACTCCGAGGGTGCATCAACGGTAACCGAAGACGGGCGGGAACATGACAACCACCAGTGCCGCCCATACGGCGTACACGGGCAGATAGGCGATCTGCCATCCCTCCAGGGTGGCAAACGAGCCCCGGTGACGCACGAAGCGCGCATAGAGCCACCCCGTCCACGCCAGGTTGACGAGCAGAATGAGATTCTCGCCAAGAGCCGCCACTCGGTTGGGAGTGAAGCCGAACTCGGAGATGCGGGCTGCCATCGCCGCGAGCGCCACGCCATCGACCACGAGCGCGCTGACCACGAGCAGGAGCTGCAGGCCGTCGAAGAAGTCGGGCGGTGCCTGCGGATCGCGCGCGGAGGCCGCGTAGAGCACCAGCCCGACGACGAGCACCAGCAGCAAATCGAAGCCGATCAGTACCCCCCGCTCCACGTTGATGGGGCTGCCTGTCCACGCCATCGTGCCCAGAAACACCAGCAGGAGAACGGTGAACAACGGTGTGAACAGCCTGGTCAGCACCGGTGCCATGTTCTCGATGACACTCTGCTTCGCCTCCACGAGCCAGGATCCGATGATGACGGCTCCCACCGCCCCGCACGGGACCAGCCAGCCCCCGACCAACCACTCAGCATTCATCCCGATGGACTTGAACATCATCACCGTAAAGCCGATCAGGACGCCCCCGCCGAGTGCGATGAGCACGTAGTAGATCGCCAGCTCGCCCGAGAACCGCACGAAGTCCATGCGCCGACCGTCGGCGAACCAGCGGATTCGGACGTACGCGAAGCCGACGACCAGCCACAGGGCGATTGGCAAGTGCAGAACGGTCAGCCTCTCGGTGTCGCTGTTCGTGCGGAAGGGGAAGATGTTGGCAAACACAGCCCCCGCCGCGAAGGGCAGCGCGAGCCAGAGTGCGCTGGCAACGCCTGACCCGCGCTTCCAGATGAAGTAGACCGTCAGCAGCGGCGATACGAACAGGCTGGCGTTCCGGAAGTAGAACATCTCGGCACCACCGTCCGGCCGAAGACCGAACAGCGCCGGCACCTTGATGGCGAGCGCCGCGGCCACGGCAAGGCCGAGGACGACGAGGATCTCGGTGTGTCGGGTATGCGCCGATTCATCGGCAGGGCGGGGACCGATGACCAGCTGCTTCCACAGCCGGTCGGAATGCTCGCGTGCGAACTCGCGCGACAGGGCATCGAGGCTGCCCATGCGCTTGACCGCGACCAGGAAGGCTTCTTCTCCTGCCAGGCCGGCCTCGGTCAGCGCCGTCAGCTGGTCGCGCAGATGTCCCTCGAGCTCCTCGATGTCGGAACCGTGAAAGGCCTGCCGCCGGCGCAGATACTCCCGCCACTGCGCGATTTGCTCCTCGAGCGGTTGATCGGCGAAGGTCGTCATGCCGTGCACGCCTGCATCCAGATACCGCGAAGGGTACCGTCTACGACTTGCCATTGTTGCCGCTGCGCTGCCAGCTGCGCCCGGCCTTCTCGAGTAATCCGGTAGTACTTGCGCCTGCGGCCGTTCGCGGACGCGGACCACTTCGCGGCGACAAGACCCTGGCGCTCGAGCCGGTGCAGCACGGGATAGAGCATGCCGTCGGTCCACTGTAAGTGCCCGCCTGACAACTCGGCCACTCGCTTGATGATGGCGTAGCCGTAACTGTCGCCTTCGGCAAGGATGGCGAGCACGAGCGGGGTGGCGGACGCAGCAACCAGGTCCTTGTTCATGTCCATACGTAGAAGTCTTATACATTGGTGTTCTATGTATGTCAACGGGAGATCCTGAGCTGAAGCCGTTGAGTTGTGGACTTGGTAACATGTGCCCTGTTCGGGCCTCGTGGAGGAGCCAAATGGCCGATTTCACCAGACGTGAATTCATGAAGACTGGCCTTGCCGCTGGAGCGCTTGCGGTCACTGGCGGTCTGCCGCTCATGGCACAGCGCAAGACGGCAACCGACTTCGTAACCCTGGGAAGGTCCGGGGTGAAAGTCACGCGTTTGGCGTTCGGCACGGGCAGCTTCAGCGGCCAGGTTCAGCGCGATCTCGGGCAGGAGGGGTTTACGCGCCTGGTGCGCCATGCCTACGACCGCGGCATTCGCTTCTTCGAGACCGCCGAGTCGTACGGTGAGATGCACAAGATGCTGGGCATCGCTCTGAAGGGTATCCCGCGGGAGAGCTATCAACTGATGTCCAAGGTGACCACTCGCGACGGTGTGAGCCCGCAACAGAAAGTCGACGAGTTGCGCACGCTGGCGAACACGGAGTACTTCGACATCCTGTTGCTGCACTGGCAGCATACCGCCACCTGGCCAGCTGACACCCGCCGCTGGCAGGACGCGATCTTGGAAGCCGAATCGAAGAAGGCCGTGGTGAGCCACGGCGCGTCGGTCCACGGCCTCCCGGCGCTGCGACGGGTCCCCGGGAATGAATGGCTCAACGTTGCCATGATCCGGGTGAATCACAAGGGCAAGAGCATGGACGCCGAAGACTACGCCACCCAGGGGCTAGGGAATGTGCCCGAGGTCGTCGAGCACGTGAAGAGGGTTCGGAACGAAGGAATGGGCGTGATCTCGATGAAGCTCATCGGCGAGGGCACATTCAACCGCGAGGACCGGCAGAAGGCGATGAAGTTTGCGTTCAGGCAGGCGGGCGTCGATTGCGTGACCGTGGGCTACAAGAGCACGGGCGAGATCGACGAGGCGATTGAGAATCTGAATGTGGCGCTTGCGTAGGCGCGTGGACCCGGCGTAACTACGCTCCGCCCGTCTCGTCGCCAGAGAGGGGTTGGCTCCTCAGGTAGGATTCGAACCGGGGATTAGCGTCCGACGCCATCCACTCGGTCCTACTCAGTCCACAACGATCATGGGTTTACGCCGGTGCGTTGTGGACTGAGGATGCCCGTTCGGACCTAGCTCAGGGACAATTCGGGGACACTCGCCGGTCCGCCTTTACTCGTCGGCTTTGGACATTCGATTCTCAACAGCCCTGACGATGAGCCGAAGGTTGTCCAGTAGCGCGAGCATGTCGGCTCTGATCTCGCCGTCGGTAGGGACCGCGAAGATCGGATCATGCGCTACGGCGTTGCGACGCTTCGCAACCTGCTCCAAGGCCGTTAGCGTGCCGACAGAGGCGATGCCCAGACCCCACCCGACCGGACAAGATCCCTACTGTTCGCGAAGAGCCTCCAATGGGTCGGCCATTCCCGCGCGTAAGGCTGGCACGAACGCTGCGGCTACGCCGACGCCGAACAATGCTGCCCCTGCGGCAGCGAACGCGATGGGATCCACCGCGCTGACATCGAAGAGAAACGATGACAGTAGCCGCGTCAGCATCGCCGCGCCCCCGATGCCCGCAACGATCCCCGCCGACACCAGCATCGCACCGTGGCCGAGGACGTGCGCGATCACGCGGGAACCTGGAAGCCCGATGGCGACGCGAATCGCCCAGTCACGCCTGCGCCGAGTGGCGAAGTGCGTCATCACGCCGTAGACGCCCACTGCACCCAGGATGAGGGCCAAACCAGCTAGGAGAGAGAGGAGCGAGACGACCTGCCGCGCTGGACCGACGGAGGTGTCGAGCACGCGGCGCATCGTCGTCGTCTGCTGCACCGCGACGGCGGGAGCCACGCGTGCGATGGTGCGTCGCACCGGTTCCAGGAGCGAGGTCTCGGCGGCACCGGGGGCGGTGCGGAGGACGATGGACTGTGCGTCGTCGATCCAGGGCATCTGCGCCAACGCGACATACCGTACGGGCTCGGCCGCGTCGGTCAGACGCTTTTC
>WNFL01013621.1_pt3 | contig 17913 bp, 19 predicted proteins | sample 5400361 | NCBI WGS metagenome assembly WNFL01 (sample SAMN13153351, study PRJNA577476) | soil metagenome | isolation source: 40 cm soil on Douglas fir-dominated hillslope | place: USA:California | collected 2013-09-17 | reverse complement strand
AGCGCCAGAATGTTGGTCTGCTCGGCGATGTCGTTGATCAGTTCGACGATGTTGCCGATTTCCTGGGAACTCTCGCCCAATCGTTTGATGCGCTTGCTGGTCTCCTGAATGGTCTCGCGAATCGCATTCATGCCGTCGATGGTGCGCCGCACGGCATCGCCGCCCTTGTGGGCGATGTCGACCGAATGCCGGGCGACATCGGAACAGCGCTCCGAATTTCCCGAAACCTCCTCGATCGAGGCCGCCATGTCTGCCATGGATTCGCTGGCGGAGGAGATTTGCCGGGATTGCGCGCTGCTGGCCTTTGCCATATGCGCCGCGGCGGCCTGGGTTTGCTTGGCCGCCCCATCCAGCTGAATCGCGCTGTCGTTGATGGTCGTGACGAGTTCGCGCAAGGCCTCGATGGCATAGTTGATCGAATCGGCGATCGCGCCGGTAATGTCTTCCGTGACTGTCGCCTGCACCGTCAGGTCGCCGTCCGCGAGACTCGATAATTCATCGAGCAACCGCATGATGGCTTCTTGATTGCGTTCGTTCTCACGCACTCTGAGCTCGCTGGTGCGCCGGACATTGACCGACTTGAAGTAGGTCCACCCGAGCGCCCCCAGCAACGCGGCGGCAAGTCCCAACAACGACACTATCCACACCTTGTAGCCGGCGCCGGAATCGGCTCGGGCCGCCGGCGTATCGCCTAAGTCCGTGGCGAGGCCGCTGGCCACGGCCGGCAGAGCGCGGGCCGCCGTTTGCGCCCTGGAGAGCACCTCGGCGGCGCCGATCGCCTTGCGCACGCTGGCGCCGTATTGCTGGTTCCGGGCGACCACGTTCTTCAAGCGCTGCTCGGCCTCCGCGCCGGTGACGCGCGTCAGGGCGAGGCCGGATTCCTCGCCGGACAAACCGCGCATCACCTGATTCAAAAACTCCAAGCTATCGGCGAGGCGTTGCGCGGCCGGAGCGGCATCGCTCACGCCCGACGCCAGACCGTTCAAGTCTTGCTGAATGCGCTGCACCATGAGTTCGAAACGTTCCAGGTACCGGCTCATTCCTTCGAGCTTTTGCACGCCGACCGCGCTTGCAAGGTCGCCCAGTTCCGAGAGCAGCTTGGGCGCCAATTCACGGCTCTCTTGATTCGACGCCTGAATGGCTGCCACGGCGGCTCGAGCATCGCCGACCGTTTTCACACCATCGGACAGCTTGTTCCAGGCAGCCGCGCTGCCGGCGCCGGCGCCCTTGTCCGGCGCGGTACCGCGCAGAGCCTTCAGGCGGGCGACGCTCTTGGCGAGCGCATCGAAGGCGCTGGATTCGCCCCGCAGCGCGTTTTGCGCTTCATACGGTATGCGCTGCACCACGAGGGACAGCTGCCCGGCGGACGCCGCGTCCGAGCCGCCGCCGTGCGTGAGCAGCGTCAGCGCGGCGGCGCCGCCCAAGCAGAGCACGATGAGCGCCGCCAGCACGGGCAGAAAATTGACTCCAGAACCTGTCTCGTTTCGCGTGATCATCTTTTCTACTTGTACTTCAGCTCGCGGCCTGTAAAAAGCTCTGGCTCTCGACCAAACTCTTCAGACTCAAGACCGGCCAGACCTCGCCGCCGCGGCGAAAAGCGCCGGCAAGATAACTATCGCATCGAATCACCGTCGGCGGCGCTTCGGCGTTGAACTCCGCTTCCGCAAAACGCCGAAAACCCAGTACCTCGTCCACCATCAGTCCCGCGGGGATTTCCCGGTGGTTGACCACGACGACCCGGGTATTGCGGGTGGACGCGGTCGCGCCGCTACCGAGGAATTGCCGCAGATCGAGCATCGGCAGCAATTGGCCGCGAACGTTTGCCAGCCCCTTCACCCAGCCTTTCGCGCCGGGGATGCGCGTGACCACCGCGGGGTAACCCAGCACCTCGCGGGTTTCCTCACGCGCCACCAGAAAAGTCTCACCACCCATGCGAAACGCCACGCCCACCCACTCGCGCCCCGCACTGCTCTCGGCGACCGGTCCGGCCGTCACGGCGCGGCTGCGCTTTTCGAGCTCCTTGAGCAATTCGAACGGACGATCGCGCAAGCTGCGCAAGCTCAAGTCGCCCCCGCTCATCGTACTCGTCATACGGCCAGCGCGGCCTGCGCCTTCTCGACCAACGCCTGCGCCGATACCGGCTTGACCAGGTAGTCCACCGCACCTTGCCGCAGGCCCCATACCCGGTCCGTCTCTTGACCCTTGGTGGTCACCATGATGATCGGGATCAAACTGGTTTCAGGGTCGTTGATGAGCATCCGGGTCGCTTGATAGCCGTTCACGCCCGGCATCACGATATCCATGAAGATGAGATCAGGCTTCATGGCCTTCGCCTTGCGCACGCCCTCTTCACCGTTCTCGGCCGCGGCGGTCTTGAAGCCATGCTTCTCGAGAGCCTTTTGCATGACGAAAACCTCGGTGGGGGAATCGTCAACGATGAGAATCAATGCCATTCTGGTGTTCTCCGTCATTTGCCGACGTGAGCTTCGATCGCGCCCAGCAACTCGTCTTTGGTGAACGGCTTCGTCAAATAATGCTCCGAGCCCACGATGCGGCCGCGGGCTCGATCGAACAATCCGTCCTTGCTCGAAAGCATGATCACCGGGATCTGCCTGAATACCTTGTTATGCTTGATCAGCGAGCAAGTCTGGTAGCCATCCAGGCGCGGCATCATGATGTCCACGAACACGATATCGGGCTGATGGTCGGCGATCTTGGACAGTGCGTCGAAGCCATCGACGGCGGTGAACACTTCGCAGCCCTCCTTGGTCAGAAGGGTTTCGGCGGTCCGTCGGATCGTCTTGCTGTCGTCGATCACGAGGACTTTGAGTCCCGTGAGTTTCGGCTTGCCGTTGGTGATCATGCTCTCCATGAATATGACCTTGAAGGCCTAAAGGCTACGCGTTCCGTAGGTGCTGGAATCTTGTGGCTTTTTAACATATCCAGGCCCTGCAAGCCACGGTACGGGGTCGACATTTCGCGGTAAGCTGCGGCAAACAACGGTGGCGTGGTTCACAGTTTTAAGAAGGAATGAGCATGTCTTCCCGAGTCCGTCTCGTCGTGGTCATGGACCCTATTGAAGCGATCAAGCCCGCCAAGGACAGTACATTGGCCATCCTTCTGGCGGCACAGGCGCGCGGCTGGCAACTCTTTTATGCGGAACAGAAGGACCTTTGGCTGCGCGACGGCATCGCCTGGGGGCGGTTGGCGCCGCTGCAAGTGTTCGACGACCCCGGTACCTGGTTCTTGCGCGGCGCGACGCAGGACGCCAAATTGGGTGAATTCGACGTGATTCTGATGCGCAAGGATCCGCCTTTCGATACCGAATACATCTATACCACGTACGTTCTGGACCGAGCCGAGGGCCAGGGTGCGCTGGTGTGCAATCGGCCGCAAGGGTTGCGGGACATGAACGAGAAGGTCTACACCGCCTGGTTTCCCGAGTGCTGCGCCCCCACTCTCATCACCCGCGACATGCACGACATGAGCGAATTCCTGCGTGAGCACGGAAAAGCGGTGTGCAAGCCGTTGGACGGCATGGGGGGGCGGTCGATTTTCGTCCTGGAACAGGGCGACAAGAACCGCAATGTCGTGCTTGAGACCCTGACCGACTACGGTACCCGGTATGCCATCGTGCAGCGATACCTGCCGGAGATCGTGACCGCGGGCGATTGCCGGATCATTCTGGTGGACGGAGAACCGGTGCCCTTCGCCTTGCAGCGGATACCCACGCCTGACGACAACCGCGGCAATCTCGCCGCCGGCGCACGCGCCGAAAGCCGCCCGCTCAACGACCGCGACCGATGGCTGTGCTCGCAAATCGGACCCAAGCTCAAGGCGGCCGGCATGTCATTCGTCGGACTCGATGTGATCGGCGATTACGTCACCGAGATCAACGTCACCAGCCCGACCGGGATCCGCGAACTAAACAAAAAGCACGGTGTCGACATTGGTGCGATGCTGGTGGATGCGATCCACAGGAATTTGAGCGCTGCGTGACTTCCGAAATGAATGAAGCCGGCGAGATGCTTCGGACCGGGCTGCCGCCCGCGAACGACCGCATGCTCACGACCTGCTTTCTGGCGGCGTTGTTCCACGCGATCGTGATCCTGGGAGTGACCTTCACTTCACCGGGCAGCAAGGCGGAGGGCGACGGTGCGCCGGCTTTGGAGGTCGTCCTGGTCAACGATCAAGCACCCAGTGTTGCGAAGAATCCGAACGCACAGTACCTGTCCGAGCGCACTCAGAAGGGGTCCGGCAATACCTTGAAACGCGAGCGCACCTTGATCCCCAAATCCTCCGTGATGCCGGTCGACCGCCCCGGCATCCCCAGCGGCGATGGGCTGGCGGCGTTCCAGGCGGGCGCCGATGCGGGGAACGAAGAGCTCGTCGCCACTCACGCGCCGGCGCAAAAGATTCTGTATTTTGCATCGCCCACGGCGGCGAAGGAGTCATCCCAACTGCCCCTATTGCTCGAGAAACGGCCCGACCTCGCGATGACTCCCAATAGCGACGGAGTCGAACTGCGCATGCGCGGCGAGGCCGCGCCGCAGCTGTGGATCGCCGCGGACACGCGCGAATCCGATGTGGCCGTTTACCTGGACAGCTGGCGCCGCAAGATCGAGCGCGTGGGCACGATGAATTTCCCAGACGTCGCGCGGCGCCAAAAGCTCTCCGGTACCCCGGTGATCGAAGTGACCATCGGTGCGGACGGCGGGCTCCTGCAATCCGTCCTTCGGCGCAGCAGCGGCCATGCGGAAATCGACGAGGCCGCCATGAGAATTCTCAAGCTCGCGGCGCCGTTTGATCCGTTTCCGGCGGAGTTGACCGTCAAACACGACGAAATACGCATCGCCTATGAATGGCAGTTCCTGGGGGGCGCCTCGCAGGGTGCCGGCGTCTTTTACGCGGAGCCGAACCATTAGCGATTCAGGTTATCTGACCAATCAGTTGCTGATCGCCATGCCGGCGATGGGCGATCCCAACTTTGCGCAAACCGTTGCGCTGGTTTGCGATCACAGTTCGCGCGGAGCGCTCGGCCTGATCCTCAACAAGCCTTTGCCCATGCGCATGGGCGAAATTTTCGAACAGCTGGAAATCGAGCTCGCCATGGGACCCCTGCGGGAGCGCCAGGTATTGCGCGGCGGCCCGATGCAGACCGACCGCGGTTTCGTCGTCCACCGGGCCGGCGGCGAGTGGGACTCGACGCTCAAGGTGTCCGATATCATTCATGTCACGACGTCGCGGGACATACTGGCCGCCATGGCCCTGGGCAAGGGTCCCAACGAAGCCGTGGTCGCCTTGGGCTATGCCGGTTGGGATGGCGGACAGCTGGAAGACGAGATTCGGGCGAACGCCTGGCTCAGCGCGCCGGTGGACCCCGGCTTGATATTCGAGCTGCCGTTCGAGTCGCGTTGGCACGCCGCGGGGCGTCTCCTCGGCGTGGAACTGTCGCGCATCAGCCCGATCAGCGGCAATGCCTAGACCGGCAACGCCCAGAATGAATCGTGGCTGAGCCGGCTGTGCCCGAAACGGCCGCGCCAGAGGGGCCGGCGAGCGGTGCGCCGCGGGTCGTCCTGGCCTTCGATTTTGGGCTCCGGCGCATCGGAGTGGCCTGCGGCGACACCGTGAGCCGCACAGCTGCGCCCCTCGACGCCGTACCGGTCGGCGTGGGCGGGCTCCGTTGGGAGGCGATCGACGCGCTGCTGCGCGAATGGCAGCCGGCACTGATCGTGGTCGGACTACCGTACAATGTCGATGGATCCGATAGCGTCATGACGCAGGCCGCGCGCGAATTCGCGCACGAAGCGGCGCGGCGCTATGGGCTGCAGGTCGCGCTGGTCGACGAGCGGTATTCGTCGCGCGAGGCCGAAGCACGGCTCAAATCGGCACGCGCCTCCGGCCTGCGCCGGCGCCGTGTTGCAAAAGCCGATGTGGATGCGGCGGCGGCCTGCGTGATCCTGGAACGTTGGTTCACTGAAGAAACTTGAGGCGCACATGCGTTCACAACAAGACAGCGCCGGGGGGCTGCGCCACCTCATCACGCTCGATGGTCTGACCCGCGACGCGTTGACGGCGATTCTCGACCGCGCGGAGGCCTACCGCCGCCTTCCTGGGCAACCCGCCTATGAAGGCCGCGAACTCGCCGGGGTTACGCTCGCCAATTTGTTCTTCGAACCGAGCACCCGCACCCGTGCGTCATTCGACCTCGCCAGCCGCCGTTTGGGCGCGCATGTGCTCAACTTGGACCTGCACTCGAGTTCGCGCGCCAAGGGCGAGAGCATGTTGGACACGATTTATACGCTCGAAGCGATGAACACCGATGTGTTCGTGATTCGCGACTCGGAAGCGGGTATGCCGGAATTTCTGATCGACCACGTCGCGCCGCACGTGTCGGTGATCAGTGCAGGCGAGGCGCACCTGTCTCATCCCACCCAGGGGTTGCTCGACGCCCTGACCATTCGCACCCACAAGCGCCGCTTCGCCGGGCTCAAAGTAGCCATCGTCGGCGACATCAAGCACTCGCGCGTTGCCCGGTCCGCCCATCAGGCGTTGACGACGCTGGGGACGACGGATCTGCGGATGGTGGCGCCGGAGGCGCTGCTGCCGGCGGAAGGCGAATTTCGCGGCGCCGCGCGCTTCACTCGCATCGAGGACGGCATTGCGGGCGCGGACGTGGTGATGATGCTGCGCATCCAAAAAGAACGCATGGTGCAAAGCGCATCTCTCGATGATGCCGCGTATTTCCGCGATTTCGGTTTGGACGCCAAGCGCCTCAAGTTGGCCGCGCCCAGCGTGCTGGTCATGCATCCCGGACCGATGAACCGCGGTGTCGAAATCGCGTCGGACGTGGCGGACGGGCCGCGTTCGGTCATTCGCGAACAGGTGAACAACGGGGTGGCCGTCCGCATGGCGGTGCTGGCGTCGATTGCGGCCACTCTCACCCGGCATCGCCGCCCTTTGTGATGCGCTACGCGCAGAATTTACGGGGTCGAGGCGCATTGCGCTACGCTATCCCTGCTGCGCGCAAGCCCTGGGTGACCATCCCTGGTCACCCGTGCGACGCATGCGTCGCACCCGGTTGATAGGCTCGCTGCGCGAGCGTAAAGACAAGAGCGGCACGCCGGAGGGCTGTCAGCTCTCAGGCGGCGGTGTTGCCGCCATCGACCAGCCAGGCGGCGCCGGTGACGTAGCTGGCGGCGTCGGACGCGAGGAAGGCAACGACCTTCGCAATCTCGGCCGGTTGGCCGACCCTTCCCAAGGCGAAGGCCGCACCCTTACGGGCCAAGGCGGCCGCGATCGTCTCGCCTCCGGATTGGATGCCCTCCAGCAACATCGGCGTCTCGACATCGCCGGGACAGACGGCGTTGACGCGCACGCCCTGGGGTCCGTGGTCCAAAGCCATTGCCTTGGTGAGCTGCAAAACCGCTCCCTTCGAGGTGCAGTAAACGGCCTCGCCTTGGCCGGCCACGACCGCAAAGTCGGACGCGATGTTGACGATGCTGCCCTTGCCGGCGGCCACCATGTGCTTGAGCGCCGCCCGCGAGCAGCGCATGAGCGCCGTCACGTTCACGTCCATCACCCGCGTCCAATCCGCGTCGCTGGTGTCGAGAATACTGCCGCGATGGTTAATGCCGGCATTGTTGATAAGGATATCCAGACGGCCGAGGGCCGACACGGTCTCGGCAATCAAGCGATCGGGAAAGCCGGGATCGGCGATGTCGCCCGCGACGAATCGCGCCCCGAGTTCCTTCGCGAGCGCCGCACCGGCTGCCTGATTGCGTCCCGTCAGCATCAGCTGCGCGCCCTCTGCCGCCATTTCTCGGGCGATGGCGCAACCCAGACCGGAGGTAGCGCCGGTCACCAAGCCGGTCTTCCCGTTTAGATTCATTCGTTGGGTCCCTTCAGTCCTGCGCGCGCTTGAGAAACAAGAGTCCGGTCGCCGCCGCGGCGGCCACTGCCGTTACGGGAAGAAGCGCCTGCAGCACGTGCGTCTCGCTCGCTCCGTGTCCCAGCAGAATTCCCGCGAAAAAAGGACCGACGGCCGAACCGAGCCGGCTCGCAGCCACGCAGGCGCCGGTTCCGGTTCCGCGGGTCTCGACGGCGTAATACGCCGGAGTGAGCCCATACAGTAAGAACTGAGCGCCGAGAACGGAGGCGCCGAGGGCGGCGGCGGTGGCGGCAGCGACAAGCAAGTCTTTACCGAGCGGTGCCATCACGACCAGACCGGCGGCCAGTCCCGCGTAACACGCCAGCAACACCAGCGGGCGCGGCCGGCGCTGCATCTTCCAGCCGAGATACACCGACCCCACGGCGGCGCCGACGTTGAACAGGATCTGGATCAACAGCGCGTCGGTCTTGGAAAATCCCTTGGCGCCCATCAGCACGGGCATCCAGTTGAGCAACAGGTAGGTGACCAGTGTCGTGAAGAACACGGCGGCCCACAAAAGCAGAGTCGCCCTCGCGCGCATGCCCCCGAACAGCACCTCCCGTATGGTGTGCTTCGTGCCCGCCGCCGCCGCCGCGGCCTTCGCCGCGCGAAACAGCGTCGACTCCGGCAGGACCAGCGCCATCACCGGTGCCAGCGCCAGAGGCGCGATCCCTCCGACATAGAAGACGATGCGCCAGTCGCCGTTCATGCCGGCGAGAAAGCCGATGAGACTCGCCAGTGCGCCGCCGGCGGGCATTCCGGCGACGGTAATGACGACGTTGATGATGCTGTTGCGCCCGCCGGAGGCTTCCGCGGTCAATGCGATGAGGTTGGGAAACGCTCCGCCCAGGCCCAATCCGCACAAGAACCGGATCACCAGCAGGCTCCCCAGTCCCGTGGCCCAGGCGGTGCACAGCTGCAAGGCGCCGAACAACGCCGTCGCCAGCACGAGGGCGGTCTTACGGCCCCAAGAATCGGCGATCCGCCCGCCGATGAAAGCTCCGAAGAAGAGACCCAACGGACTGGCGAGCAGCACCACGCCAAGCTGCTGCCGGGAAAGCCCGAATTCAGGACCGAGCGAGGGGGCGGCGATCCCCATCGACTGAAGATCCATTCCCTCGATCACCGCCGTCAGGAAACAGAGCGCCAGCGTCGCGACCACCCGCTGCTCCCGGCCAGAATCGAGTGTCGCGGTCACGTTCATGGAATGCCGCCGGCGCCTACGACGCCGGCTTGACGGCCTTCAAATGGCCCGGCCGCAGTTCTCCCCGGCGCAGCACCAGAACCAGCTGGCGCCAGTTGGCAACGAAGTGTTCGGCCCGCTCGGCGCCGATCCGTTCGATGATCACCGGTTTGAGCTCGCCCTCCATCGCTTCGAGTTCACGCTGCGCAAGCGCGAAATACCACTCGTTCCGATCTCGAACCTCCACGTCCACGAATCCGGCCTGCTTGACCGCGGCGGCACACTGTTCGAGCGTGGCCATGTTGTAAGTGATCCCTTCGAGGCGAAAATACTCCAGCATCTCGGCGGAGTACGCCCCCGTCCCGCCCCGCAGCCAATCGCTCGCGATGAAGCGGCCGCCCGGCCTTAGGATCCGGTGAATGTCGGCGTAAAGGGCCGCTTTGTGGGGAATTTGAACGATCGCATCCTTCGAAAATACGATATCGAAACTCTCCGATTCGAATGGCAGCGGACCCGGCGTGACACAGAGGCTTTTGATTCGATCCGACAGCTGCGCGCGCGCGATACGCGCGTCCATCTGCCGCAAAAGCACCGGATCGACGTCGATGCCGACCACCGACCCGGCGCCATGCTGCGTCACCAGCAGCTGATCGATGACGCCCAGCCCGGCCCCGATGTCGAGCACCTTGCAGCCGCGAATGTCGCTGCCTTCCAAAAGATAGGCGACCTCGTCCGCGCCTCCGGGCGATAGAAAGCCCTCGCCCCAAATGAGTTGCAAGAGGGTCTGCATCGCAGAGTCATACTCTCCGATTTCGCTGTCTTGATCGATTTTGATTCCCATTCTTCCCTCGTTCGCGAGTCGCATGTACCGACGATCATTCTAACCTGAGCAAACCATGACAGATGACAGCCTAGAGGATCGAGGAACGCGCCCGCGAACTCAGGGCGCACGGCATCGATGCCGTCGGATTCGCCGCGGACCTCACCGATCCCAAGCGCGTGTCTGATTTCGCTGCGTGGCTTATCTGTGTTCGGTTGAGGCGTCGTACCTCACCGGCCAGCTCATCGTCATCGACGGCGGCAACAGCGTGGTCGAGGATAAGGGCCAACGATGAGCGGGGCCGCGGGTACTGTCACTTACCGGGCCCCATGTGATCGATCCGCATCAAAGCCTGCCCCATTCGAATGCGGCCGCCCTCGTACGCTCGCTCGCTCAGAGCGGCGCCCTGCGGCGCAAACACGAGGATGGTGGAACCATGTTCGAACCAGCCCATCTCTTCCCCTCTGCGCAAGCCCATATCGCAGGGGATGACATTGGGCCCGCGGTAACGCAGATGCAGCAGCACATCGAGAAATCGTAGGCGCATGCTGGCGACCAGGATCGCCGCCACGGGGACGAGTGTCATCAGTGCGCCCGACGGCATTAACCGGCAGCGAATGACCGCCCGTTCGTTCCTGCAAAACAATCTCTCGACGCGTTTCAGCGCGATGGGATTCACGTTCCAGGTGTCGCCGGAGATGTAATTGACCTGCTCCACCCGGCAATCGGCGGGAGCGTGGAAACGGTGATACATGCTCGAGGTCAGCCGCAGCGTCGCGTACTGGCCGCCCTGGTAGTAACGCACCAGTTCCGGGTCGCCCAAGAGATCCAGGAGCGGGTATGGGAACCCCTTGGCCTGCAACACCGACCCCTCGGTGACCGTTCCGCAAGCGCCCACCAGCGCATCGCAGGGGCTCGCCAATACGCCGGGGTCGGGATCGATCGGGCGCGCACCCTCCTTCAATTCGCGGGTAAAGCACTCGTGCACGCTCTTGAAATGCGTCTTTTTCGCTTCGCTGAGGTCAAGATCGGAGAACAGTCGCCACAGCCCAATGCAGCCGGCGCAGACCCAAGGCTGCTCGATCCGGCTCAACCAACCCACGAATTGCGTCAGAAGCCTGCGCGGAATGCGGTTGGTGAGCAGAAAGTTGATGTCCTCCTGCTGAACGATCCGGGCGATCAGGGCTTTTGTAGTCATCTCACTGTCATTCGTTTGCAATAGAGTTCGCCGCCGAGAGGGCAACGAGGGAAACGGCGATTACGACAAAAATTTGGTATGCCTTGGCCGCAATCGCGCTCGTCATCGTGCTCCGCAAATTGCGATTGCGGTTGCAGCTGTCGCGCGCCAAGCATCGTTCTTTGACGGGGCACTCGCGCATGGCGCGCCGCTTTGCGTCGCTGGTGCCGTTTTACGAATACGGCGAATGCCGGTTCTTTCAAACCGACGGCGCCCCCGAGAACACCGCCGCGGCGCGGCGTGCCGGCTTCGAGCGGTTGAGCAAGGTGTTTGCCGAGCGCTTCAAGAAGACGGCCGACCTCACCGACGAAATAGCCGGCAGCGTGTCCGATCTGCAATTCACGTCCCGCTACCGCGTGCCGTTCCAATTCAGCGCCTACGTGCGGCGGCACTTCAAGTCGGGCAGCTTCGTCGAGTCCTCCTCCGGCGTGACCGTCACCGATCTCGACGGCAATCGGCTGTACGATTTGACCGGCTCTTACGGCGTCAACGTGTTCGGCTACGACTTCTACAAGGAGTGCATCGAGCGCGGTGCCGAGCGGGTTCGGAACTTGGGACCGGTGCTGGGTGCGTACCATCCCGTGACCACCTACAACGTTCGGCGCCTGCTGCAGATTTCCGGCCTGGACGAGGTTTCCTTCCACATGTCGGGCACGGAAGCGGTGATGCAGGCGGTGCGCCTGGCGCGCTACCACACCGGCCGTACTCACCTGGTCCGTTTCTGCGGCTCCTACCATGGGTGGTGGGGCGATGTGCAACCCGGCGTCGGCAATCCGCTGGCCGCCCGAGAGACGTACACCCTGAAGGATATGGACGAGGCCAGCCTGCGGGTGCTGCGCAATCGGCGGGACATCGCCTGCGTGCTGATCAATCCGCTGCAGGCCCTGCATCCCAATGTGAGCGCGCCCGGCGACTCGACGCTCATCGACAGCGGACGGAAGGCCCACTTCGACCGCGCCGCCTATGCGGCCTGGCTGCGGGAATTGCGCGAGGTGTGTACCGCGCGCGGCATCGTGTTGATTTTCGACGAAGTCTTCGTTGGTTTCCGGCTCGCACCGGGAGGCGCGCAGGAGTATTTCGACGTGCGCGCCGACATGGTCACCTATGGCAAGACCGTGGCCGGAGGGCTCCCGGTCGGCGTGCTTTGCGGCCGTGCTACGCTGATGCGCCGCTTTCGCGAGGATCGGCCGGCCGATATCTGCTTTGCGCGGGGCACCTTCAATGCGCATCCCTACGTCATGGGTGCCATGCATGAATTCTTGAGCCGGCTCGAGACCGACGCCGTACGCGATCTGTACCGCGATCTCGAGGACACGTGGAACTCCCGCGCGCGCCGGCTGAACGACCGACTGACGGCAGCCGATCTGCCGGTGCAGGTCGCCAACCTGTCCTCGATCTGGACCATCTACTATGCCGCGCCGTCGCGTTATAACTGGATGTTTCAATATTATTTGCGCGCCGCGGGACTTGCCCTGAGCTGGGTGGGCACCGGGCGCCTCATTTTCAGCCTGAATTACACCGCAGGCGACTTTGCCGAGGTCGCCGACAGAATCCTGTCGGCGGCTGAGGCCATGCGGCGCGACGAGTGGTGGTGGTCCGAACCCCATCTCACCAATAAGTCCATCAGGCGCCGCATCTTCAAGGAAATGATTCAGGCCCGATGGGCTTCGACGGGGCGGCCGGCCGCCGCGCCCATCGGGTCGATCAGTTCGCCACGCATCAAGTAAAGCGGCGCCTTGAAATAGGTTTTCACGTCGTTAAATGGGTCGGTGATGATCTTGGTCAGCCACACCAGCCCGGTTTGCACATCTTTTAGAAAGAACAGGTGCACGGTACGGAACAACAGCGCGCCGATGCCGACGATGAGCCAAATTTCGCCGACGTGACGCACGAATTCCGCATTGCCGACAGCGGTGCGGAACAGCCCGAAAAACGTAGGATCCAGCCACAGCACCGCGGGCGACAGCGCCCAAATGGCGTGCAGGATCACCTTGCGCCTCAGGTTGTACCCCACCTTGATGTCTTCCTTGTACCTGTGGGTCGCGCGATTGACTTCGTCGTAGCCCTTGGGTTCAAAGAAAAAATGCCCGGACTGCCGGCTCACCATGGACACCAGCCAGCCGATCAATGCGGACTTGGCCGGGTCGGTAAACGCCGTCACGTAGGCGATGATGAAGCTGATCGCGCTCAATAAATGCAGAGATTGATTGATCCGGCTGTGATGGTAGTACCGATGATCGTCCCATCGCTGGGTGCGGAGTTCAGCCAAAAAGCTTTGCATGGTGGTTCCTTCAGAAGAGCAACATAAGTCAGTCATGAAGCAAATATAGGAATTCCGTTACAAGCCTATTACAAGGCCCCGGGCGCGGCCCGAACCGGGGCCTGCGTCGCAGGAATTGAGAAAAGCGGCTGGTCCGCCTTCATCGTTTCGTCATCCCAGAATGAGATCGTAGGGCGATGCGAATCATGATCGTTACGGACGCTTGGTTTCCCCAGACGAACGGCGTGGTCAGCACTCTGGCGCAGACCGCGGCGTGGCTGGGCCGCTTCGGTCATGAAGTCCGCATGATCACTCCACGGGAGTTTCCCAGCATCGCCTGCCCGACGTACCCGGAAATACGCTTGTCGCTCCTGCCCTACAGGAAGGTGAAGCGCAGCATTCTCGCGTTCTCGCCGCAGGCGCTGCACATCGCCACCGAAGGACCGCTGGGCTCGAGCGCCAGGCGTTTCTGCTTGAGGGCCGGCATGCCCTTTACGACCTCGTATCACACTCAGTTTCCGCAGTATCTGCGCGCGCGCTTCCCGATCCCGCTCGGGGTTTCCTATCGGGCGCTGCGCTGGTTCCACGGCGCCGCCGCGCGCTGCATGGTAAGCACCGCCTCGGTACGCCGGGATCTCGCGGCGCATGGCTTCGAGAACCTGGCGACTTGGCGCCGGGGCGTCGATACCGAGCTGTTCAAGCCCCATCCGAAGGATTTCCTCACGCTGCCGCGCCCGATCGCCGCCTATGTCGGGCGCGTGGCCGTCGAAAAGAACATCGATGCATTCTTGAACATGGCCTGGACGGGCAGCAAGATCATCATCGGCGACGGGCCGGAACGCGCGCGCCTCGAGAAACAGTATCCCCATGCCACGTTCATCGGCTACCGCTTCGGCGAGGATCTCGCGATGCATTTGGCGGCGGCCGACATCATGGTATTTCCGAGCCGCACCGATACATTCGGCCTGGTCAATCTCGAGGCCATGGCCTGCGGCGTTCCGGTGGCCGCGTATCCGGTCACCGGACCGATCGATGTGATCGAAAACGGGGTTACCGGCGCGCTGGACGTCGATCTCGCGGCCGCGGCGCAGCGCGCGCTCAAGGTGGACGCCAAGGCCTGCCGGGAGCGCGCCTTGAAATCGGGTTGGGACGTCTGCAGCCGTGAATTCGAGAGCAACCTGGAGCGCCGCGAGATCCCGCTTCAGCCGAAGTTGATCTTGGCCTCGAGGTTGGTGCGCGAATCGGCGCTCGACAACGCTTCCTCGAGCTCGATTCGCCCCTCGCGCACGAGGTTGTAGAGCGAACTGTCGAAACTCAGCATGCCGCGCTCCGTGCCGGTGCGGATCGCCTCTTTCACGGCGATCACGTCGCCCTTCTTGATGAGCTCCGAGATGTACGGAGTATTCATCATCACTTCAGACGCCGCCACCCGCGTGCCGGTCTTCGCGGAGACCAGACGCTGCGACAGGATGGCGCGCAGATATTGCGACAAATCCAGGAAAATCTGGTTGTGCTGATCGCGCGGAAACATGTTGATGATGCGGTCCAGGGTCTCGGCGCAGTTGTTCGCATGCAGGGTGGCGATGCACAAATGCCCCGTGCCGGCGAGCGCGATGGCGGCCTCCATGGTTTCACGGTCGCGAATCTCGCCCACCAGGATCACGTCCGGGGCCGAGCGCACGGCGCTGCGCAGGGCGCGTGCGAAGGACTTGGTGTCGAGGCCGACTTCGCGCTGGTTCACGATCGACTTCTTGTTGGTGTGCAAGAACTCGATCGGGTCCTCGATGGTCAAGATATGGTCCGACGAGGTCTCGTTGCGGTAGTTGATCATCGCGGCGAGAGTGGTGGATTTGCCGGCGCCCGCCGCGCCCACCATGAGAATCATCCCGCGCTTCAACATCACCAGCTCTTTGTAGACGTCGGGCATGCCGAGATCCTCGAGCCTGGGCATTTCCGCTGTGATGTAGCGCAGCACCATCGCGGGGCGGCCGAGTCCGGATTCCGAAATCGCGAAATCGATTTCCAACTCCTCGTTGAAATGCTCGATCTGGTCCTGGGTCATGAGGCCGAGTGCCGCCTGGCGAACGGTCTCGGGGCTCAAGACCTGCTTGTTGACCGGAAATATCTTGCCCTCGATTTTGATTTTGACGGGGGCGTTGCAGGTAAAGAACAGGTCCGACGCCTTTCGCTCGACCATGAGCTTGAACAGCGGCTTGGTGTTCATCACCTGAGCCGGAACGTCGGGTGACGCTGACATGGGCTAAAACACCTGCCCTTCTTCTTCCTCGACGATCTGCAGCGCCTGGCCGCCCTCTTCCGGATTCTTCATCTCTCGCTTGCTCTCGAGCTTGACGCGTAAGCGCAGCTCGTTCTTCGAATCCGCGTTGCGCAGCGCATCTTCATAGGAAATCAAACCCGCCTCGTACAGCTCGAACAGCGCTTGGTCGAAAGTCTTCATCCCAAGACGGTTGGAGCGCGACATCACGTCCTTGATCTTGGCGACGTCGCCCTTGAAGATCAAATCCGAGATCAGCGGCGAGGCCAGCATGATTTCCATGGCGGCGATGCGGCCCGATCCCGCTTCGCGCGGTATCAGGCGTTGCGAGATGAGCGCGCGGATGTTCAAGCTCAAGTCCATGAGCAACTGCTCGCGCCGTTCTTCGGGAAAGAAATTGATGATGCGGTCGATCGCCTGGTTCGAGCTGTTGGCATGCAGCGTGGCCAACACCAAGTGCCCCGTCTCGGCGAATTGAATGCCGTATTCCATGGTTTCGCGATCGCGAATTTCGCCGATGAGAATCACATCCGGCGCCTGGCGCAGGGTGTTCTTGAGAGCGAGATGCCAACTCTCGCAATCGACGCCGACTTCGCGGTGCGTGACCACGCAGCCCTTGTGCGCATGAACGTATTCCACCGGATCTTCGATGGTGACGATGTGGCCGCGGGTTTTTTCATTTCGATACCCGACCATCGCCGCGAGCGAGGTGGATTTACCGGATCCGGTGCCGCCCACCAGGATCACGAAGCCGCGCTTCGAGAGCACGACCTCTTTCAATATGGGCGGCAGTTCCAGCTCCTCGAACGTCGGAATCTTGGCATTGATGGTGCGCAAAACCGCGCCGGTGAAGCCTTGTTGCACGAAGGCGCTGACGCGAAAACGGCCGATGCCGGGCGGCGAAATCGCGAAATTGCATTCCTTGGAGGCGTCGAATTCCTTGGTTTGCCGGTCGTTCATGATGGCGCGCACCAGGCCGGCGCTCTGCTCGGGGCTCAAAGAACGATCGGATTGCGGCCGGATTTCGCCGTCCACCTTGATCGCGGGCGGGAAGCCGGCGGTGATGAACAGATCGGATCCCTTCTTTTCGACCATGCGCCGAAGCAGGTCTTGCATCAGGCGTATTGCTTGTTCGCGTTCCATAGTAATTTGTCCTTCTTACGGCGCGCCCGGCGCGCCGCCCCAAGTTCGGGGTTCGCGGCTCTGGGCGAACCCCGTTAATAGTTGCGCGAAGCGCATCAAATAGAGTCCTTGTTTTGGGCTTTGTACTTGGCCTCTTCACGGCTGACGACGCCCTTTTGCACCAATTCCTGCAGGCATTGGTCGAGGGTCTGCATACCCTGGCCCTGCCCCGTTTGAATCGCCGAATACATTTGCGCGATTTTACCTTCCCGGATCAGGTTTCGGATGGCGGGCGTGCCGATCATGATTTCGTGCGCCGCAATACGGCCGCCGCCGACCCGTTTCATCAGAGTCTGCGAAATCACGGCCCGCAGGCTCTCGGACATCATCGCGCGTACCATTTCCTTTTCCGCGGCCGGGAACACGTCCACGATTCGATCGATGGTCTTCGCAGCCGAACTCGTGTGCAAGGTGCCGAACACCAGATGCCCGGTTTCCGCCGCGGTCAACGCCAACCGGATCGTTTCCAGATCGCGCATTTCGCCCACCAGGACCACATCGGGATCTTCGCGCAGCGCCGAGCGCAGCGCCTCGGTGAATCCCAAGGTATCGCGGTGCACTTCGCGCTGGTTGACCAGGCACCGCTTGCTCTCATGCACGAACTCTATGGGGTCTTCGATCGTGATAATGTGGTCGGGACGGTTGTCATTGCAATGATTGACCATGCCGGCGAGCGTGGTCGACTTGCCCGAGCCGGTCGGTCCGGTGACCAACACGAGACCACGGGGAAGCATGCATAGATCTTTGAATGTCTTGGGCGCGTTCAATTCGTCGAGCGACAAGATGGCGGATGGAATGTTGCGGAATACCGCTCCGGCGCCGCGATTTTGGTTGAAGGCATTGACCCGGAAGCGCGCCAGCTTGGGGATCTCGAACGAAAAGTCGGTTTCGAAGAATTCTTCGAAGGCCTTGCGCTGCTTGTCGTTCATGATGTCGTACACCATGCTGTGCACCTCTTTGTGCACCAACGCCGGCATATTGACGCGCTTCATGTCGCCGTCCACGCGAATCATCGGCGGGACTCCC
>WNFL01078100.1_pt1 | contig 17914 bp, 16 predicted proteins | sample 5400361 | NCBI WGS metagenome assembly WNFL01 (sample SAMN13153351, study PRJNA577476) | soil metagenome | isolation source: 40 cm soil on Douglas fir-dominated hillslope | place: USA:California | collected 2013-09-17 | reverse complement strand
GCATTGAAGTTTGACTAGGACAAAGCAAGAGAGGTCGACTAAGCCTGAGGACAAGGGAACTGGCAGCAAAGAAGTCCCAGTCGAACCAGAGGAATTTATTGTGGTTCAGAACCTGGCTTGTTTTCGGCCTCTGCTGCTACCGCAGTCTGCTCAGAGATCTCTTGCGCTTCGTTCATTTCCATATTCTCTGCAGACTCTCCCGTCCCGCCCTCTCGATCTGCGTCTGCCCGCTCGAATTCGCCCTCTAACTCCGCCTTTCCACCTATTTCGCTCTCACCGGGTTCAGGCCTTTCCACCTCGGGACGAATTTCGCTAGTGGGTTCCGGTTGTTCTGGACCAGAGTCCATTCCGACGCGCGTGGAAAATCCGGGCTCTAGGAGAACTGATCCTCCGTTTATATTTCTTCCATAAACTTCGACAAGTCCGTCCACCACGTCTACTTCCGTGACATTGCGTGGATTGACTTCCACGTCGAACTGAGTCCCACGAACAGCGATAACGGCACTCGGGGTACCGAGTTCGAACGGCACGGCACCGCCAGTGCGCTTGTTAATGAGGGCGCGGATTCGTCCCAGAAGCAATTGGAAGTAACTCGGATCCGTCAAAGAAGGCTGTTGCACCTGCAATCTCGTGTGCGCCCGGACGATCACCTCACTGCCGTCGCTCAGGCGAAGAAGCAGTCTGCCGCTGCCTGTGTCAAGAATTGTGCCTGGAGGAAGCTGCTCCCCGCGCAGGGGATTAGAAGGCAACTGGCCCGGCAGGTTCAGACGGATATCGCCCTTCCACTCGGCAATCGTAGCTCCAGCGATCGCAGCCGTCGCGGGCGCGGAGCCGGTTTGCTGTTCTTGGGCGGCCGACGTTCCGGCAGATATCCAGAAAAATATAAGACAAAAATACCTGGAACGAATGGCTTTGTATTTCATTGATGTACCTCACTAAGAATAAGCCGAGTCACCGGCAGATGGATACGAAAAGTTGTCCCTGACCCAGATTCGCTCCAGGCCTCGGCCTTCCCTCCGTGTTGTTCGGCAATCCGTTTGACGAAGGCCAATCCAAGTCCCCATCCTCGCGTCGTCTCTTCCTGTGGAATCGCGGGCCCTGGATTCCATACTTCCAGCACAACTCCGTCTCCCTCGACCTCGGCGCGCAGCTTCACTTCGCTACCCCGTGCGCTGTACTTGATGGCGTTGCTCACGAGATTAAGCAGGGCTCCCTCAATGAGGTGCGGATCACCCTGAAGTGCGGGCAACTCCGCAGCAATTTCGGTCCTGACCTTTATCTCAGAAGCTTGTGCAATCGGTTGAATGACTCGCGCAACCTGTCTGACGGTTTCGCCGACATGGAAAGTCTCTTTGCGCATGGGGCGGGCTCCCGCCTCGAGTCGTAAAACATCTAGATAAGTATTGATCATGGCCACCAAACGGCCCGACTCCTGGAAAATAGTCGCAGCCGCTTCGCTGCTGGCTCGCTCCTTCGAATAGCGGAGCAGGTACTCAGCAAAGCCTTGAATCGAGACAAGCGGAGTACGGAGTTCGTGGGTGACGAATCCGAGCGCTTCCGCTCGGGCACGATCTCGTTCCAACCGGGCTGTCTGATCCGTCACCACGACCATAATCAAGTCCGATGCGTTAGAGGGTGACGTGCGTTTGAGTCTTACGGCCCGCAAGCGCCAGAGGCCCTCGCCGAGGTACACCTCAGAGTCGAGCCAGACCTCGCGAACCGCGAGTGATTTGCGCAAATCGCGCCAGACAGGTTCACGGAGCGCCAATGCGAAATTATCAAGGCCTGCCGTTGCATCCCATCCTTGCTTTTCACAAAAGCTGTGCCACTGCGGGTTTCGAAATATCACTCGACCATCGACGGAGAAAACGGCCAAGCCCTCTTGTATCGCTTCCAGCAAGGTTTCATCAAACGCATACAACGAACTCAGCTCCGCTTGCAATTGCCGAAGCAGACTCACCTTCCAGTGCAAGTCTCCGGCTGTAGGACGAATCTCTGCACGCAAAGCAGCAGGTAAGCTATCTTTCTTTGTGAGTTCGGCCGTTTTAAGAGCAATTTGCAGTTGCCGAAGACCCTGAGTCAGGCCTCGATCCACGAGGACTAGGTTTTGCAGCTGCGCGAGCGGACCGGCCAACAGCGCCACACACAAGAATGGTCCAAGTCCGACAAGGATATGCATCCCGGCAAAAACAAAGTAACTCGCTGCAAGACCAACTGCAAGCAGTGCCGCGAGCGCGACCAAGCCTCTCCAAACCGCCCAACGCAGTACTACCCACGTCGAACTGAAACTAAACGCGCACAACGCTATCAGGTCTAGCCATCCATTCAGGGGACTCAGGCTCCTTCCGGCAAGAATAGCATCGACAAGATTCGCGTGGATTTCGACACCAGGCATCGGGAGCCTGCCGCTCACGGGGGTTGGTATGCGGTCGCCAATCTCCGTCGAGCCAAATCCGATCAGAACCGTTTTTCCTTGCAGTTGGCGGCCGGCTTTCCCATGAAGCAAATCCACGACCGAGACTGCGAAAAACGGGGGCGACGTCTCACCAGGAACAATCTGTCCGCGATAATCAATGGGAAGGAAACGGAGCGATTCGGATTCGACGCCGGCTACCACGGCGTGAGAAGACGTGCCGACAGTGGGTATTTTCCGCCCCCCGATTCGCAATTCATGGCCGTTGTCCTCAAGGATAGTTCCACTAGCGGCGCGCGCAACTTCCAGCGCAAACGCCCAGCGCGGCCCCTCGAGAGACAGCTCCCGTGCGGGGACGCTCCGGCAAATGCTGTCAGGACCCAAAGCAGCTTGTGCGTGCCCAACCGCAACAGCGTTCTGCGCGAAGAGCGGCAATGGTTCGACCCAAAGTTGTCCCTGCGAGGAATTGCTAATTTTCGACACGAGAACCGCGTTTCCCGCGTCTTTCAGTGCTTTCGCCAATTCGCGGTCGTTTGTTTCGTCTTCGGTTTCCGAAAGCAAAATGTCCAGGCCAAGTGCTTTTGGGTGTTCGGCGCTGGCAGCCCTCACCACCCGCGCCAGCAAGGAGCGTTTCCATGGCCATCGCCCATATCGTTCCAGACTTGCGTCATCAATCAGTATCAGCGCGACATGGGGCGAAGTGCCCTGGTTGCCTCGCAGACGAAAATACATGTCTCCTGCGCGGCGACTGAGTTCTTCCACCGGGTAACTTAGACTGAGTAGGCCCACCACCGTCAAAAGCAATACGTTCAAAAGCAGCCAGCGCTTTGTCAGGAGGTGCTTTGGATTCGAGCGCCCTGTTAGTGATTCACTCATGTTTCTCTTGATTGCAGGTCGATCGCCAGCCGGCGAGCCTTTTCATATAACGTCTTGCGTTCAATCCCGAGCTTTCGTGCCGCAAGAGACTTGTTGCCGCGCGATTCTCGCAGAACACGGAGAATTTCTTGGCGCTCCATGTCCTGCAGCTTCCCCGGTAATGATGCTGCCGACTTTTCTGGCGCCGACGTTGTCTCGCTTCGGCGAGCCCGCTCGCATTCCACTTCCTCGGCAGAGATTTCGTCCGTGGCGGCAAAAATCGCAAGCCGCTCGATCAGGTTTTCGAGCTCACGCACATTGCCTGGCCAGCTCATGGAACCCAGCACTTTGACCGCCGCTTCGCTGATATCTACATGGCGTTTGTTGCGTTGATTGAAACGCTCCAGAAAATGCTGCACGAGGAGCGGAATGTCTTCCGCCCGCTCTTCGAGAGAAGGCAGCTGAATCGTCACCACGCTCAGACGATAATAAAGGTCTTCGCGAAATTGTCCTGCCCGGATCAGTGCGCTCAAGTCCTTGTTTGTCGCTGCAACGATCCGCACATCGATCGGAAGGAAGGTGTTCGAGCCCACGCGCCGCACCTTTTGTTCCTGCAAAACGCGAAGCAATTTCACTTGAAAGCTCAGACTGGTCTCCGATATCTCGTCCAGGAAAATCGTGCCGCCATTGGTTGCCTCAAACAGGCCGCTGCGGCTAGTATCCGCACCTGTGAACGCGCCCTTCTCATGTCCAAATAGCTCGCTTTCCAAAATGGTCTCGGGAAAGGAGCCGCAGTTGATGGGAGTAAAAGGCATCTCGGTACGTGCGCTGTGCGCGTGAATGGCCCGAGCCACAAGTTCCTTGCCCGACCCGCTGGCACCGCTAATGAGCACGCTGGCCGTGCTGGGCGCGACCCGCGCGACGGCTCTGTAAACTTCCAACATCTTTGGACTTCGTCCGATAATTGCCGACTCGGGAGCAAAGCTGTCTTTCTGTGCGGGGCTGGGCGTCTGCCGCGGTCCTGTCAACTTTCGCAACAACGCGAGCAACTCATCGATCAGTAGAGGTTTGCTCAGGTATTCGAGGGCTCCTCCGGCTACCGAGCGTGCCACCGTCTCGACACTGGCGTGGGCTGTCATCACCACACACTTGCATTCCGGCTGCAAGGTTTTCAGTTTCTCGAGGAATTCGAGACCGTTGGACTGTCCAATATAGATATCCAGAAGTGCCAGATCGATGGGGCCTTCACGAAGGAGAGGTTCGGCATCCTCAACACTTCGGGCCGCACGGCATTCGTAGCCTTCCGCAGTCAGCACGGCATTCAGCCATCGGCATATGGAGTTGTCATCATCGACAACGAGTACTCTTAGTGGCTTATTCATACTCATTTCCGGCCTGATCTCCTGCTCACTCGAAAATTCTCGTACCGCTTCATTGGATCCCCCTAGAAACGATACGCAATGCTCACACGCCCTACTTGAGCCCGGAACGCTCCCGTGCTCTGGGCCAAGTGTAAGTACGTATAGTCTGCGCCCATTTCCAGTTTTCCCAGCAGAAAGCGGTTCTTTGCAGTGGCCTCCCAGGCGGTCTGATAGGGGTTGTGGTCGACGATCTCGGCGCCATACTCGGCGATGTATTCGCCGCGATAAAACTTTCCAATGCTAAAACGGAATCCACCAAGCCCTAGGTGGCTGTGATACTGGTTGGGACTGAAATAGCCGTCTGCAAAGTTCTGAGCGAATGAGCTATGTGCGTATTGATATCCCAGTCCCACCGCAAGGTGTGTGTTTCCGATCCAGCGGAGTACTTCCGCGTCTTGTCTTTGGGCGCGATTTGAATCCGAGTAGTGCTGCTTGGAGAAATCAGCGCTAACGCGCCAGGAGCGTGGCTGCCAGTCAAGCCGGGTCCACCAACCCTCCGCCAGCAGATTGAATTGAGCCGACTGGAAAGTGGGAGTGATGGGTATCCGTGAGAAGCCTCCCTGCAGCCAAAAACTCCTGACAGGATGAACAATCAAGGTTCCGCGGTAAAGGGCACGATTCGAATCGTCAGCAAAACGAACGATTCCCGCGCCCCCTGCAACAAAGAGCCAACTTGCCAACCGCATCCGGCCTTCATCATTAATTGAAAAGATATTTGCCTTTGGCCCCTGGCTGACCCACAGGGATTTTTCATCGAGGCGGAAACTGTTTGTGAGATTGCGTCCAAGATGAAGATCAAATCGCTGTCCCGTGCGCACAGCGCGATTCCCTGCTGAATCGCTGAAATAGCTTACGTCCGACTGCACTTGGTTCAGGGTGTTTCCCTCACGGGAGGCCAGGAGGGACGAATGGTTCTTCAGCAGATCGTCCCGGTACTCCTGAAGGCGCAGGCTGTTCGGATGACGAGCAAGTGCTTGTTCCACTTCGCGGCGCGCATCGTCTTTCTTTTTCTGAAATAGCAGGTTTCCGACCAGCCCGATGGCGGCCGCTTCATCGTTCGGATTTGTTGCCAGCAGTTCGCGGAAGAGTTGAGCCGCTGGCTCGTATTTCCCGCCGTAACTCAGCACGCGGGCCAGCTCGAGTTTTGCTTCCCGGTTGGATGGGTCATCCCGCAGAATGGCGCGAAAAATCTCTAGTGCCCGAGCGTCCCGGCGCTGATACACATAAAATCTGCCTAGTTCAAGCCGCAGTTGGACGCTGCCCGGAAAACGTTTAAGGGCGTCCTCCAGTGTTCGGCTGGCCTGGGAATAATGCCGATGGCGAAGGGCTGCCTGTGCCTCGGCGATGCTCTCCTGCACCGAAGCTCCTTCCTCCGCGCGCGACTCCTGGACTTTTCCTGCAAGAAGAATGACGGCAAAAGCAAGGCTGACACGAAGAATGTAAATTCGAACCATGGTCTTCTCTTTCACGACCCTCCAACCAGTGTTTCGGCCGACATGCTGCCGGTTCGCAGAAATGGGGTGATCGATGGCTCCCCGTGTAGCGGCACGGAATAAGAATCGCGGGGCGTAAAGATATTGTAGCGAGTACATGCAGAATGATTCGTCCCGCCCCCCGCTTCGCGTGCCTTAATACAAATCATACATTGGTCAGCGGCAGCTTCATGCACCTCCTCATCCGTCTCACTCACCTCGCTTATTTCTCGGCGGCTTCGCTTTATCTGATGCCCGCGGGTTGGTTTGGAAGGACGATGACCAGCATTAGGGACGATCCAACCCGAAACGTAGACATATGCGCTAGCTCGACGGTGGAGATCCGTTGATCGTTCACGTACACGTTGTTCACGGAAGCCCCGACATACAGCCGTACCCCAGCCTGACGTGCTGCTATGACGCAATGAAAGTCGGATGCTTCTGGCTCATCAAACTCGAAATCAGCGCCACCGCCAATCCGTCCCATGGTGATGCAAAAATTGTTCAATTGGTACGTCAAACCCTTCGAGGGACCTTCGATTACGGCGATACTGATTGTTATGTCATCTTGCGAAGGAATCTCAGCGAATTCGTAAGCGCCTGGCTTTCGCGAACTCCTTGTGCCGCCAAGGTCGGGCCGTGCGTCAGGACTGGGTGCGCGCAGCACCTGTGGTCGACTCGGAACCTCGTGATCTTGGCGAAGCGATGAACTCAGAAAATTGCTCGGCGATCTCTCCTCAAACTGTGGAAGGCTCACGCAGCATCGCTCTGGAATTTCTCCGCTTTTGAATTGCATGCGAAGGCACCTCTGCTTAGGTTGAATTCATGTTGCCGACGGAGAACCAACTATCGATGCGTGAAGAAGATCTTCTCGCGCCGCCGGCCTCTATTAAAGTCCTGAAATCAATAAGGCAGTTTCATCACCAATTTATGAAGCGGAATAAGTGCTGTAATTTCAACCCTTCCAATCCTTGTCGGTGTGTCTCTTCAACTCACCTGAGTCGTTCACTCCCCCTGATGGAGCGGACCTCACGGCTCCTCAGCTACAGGCCTTCAGCAAGCTGCATCTAGGAGTGCGAAAAGACGATTCTTTGCACGCGCAATTTCTTAGGAACCTCTGCGCCTATTCGAAATCCTCCGGCAGGGTCTCTCCTTCGAGGCGGAGTTGCCCCGCTCGGTCCATTTCCTGAATCCGTTCCCGATCAACTCAGTACCTGTGATGAAGCCCCCCAGACCTGTCGCACCTGACGAATGTACTACACTGAAAATACGGCACTTAATCACAAATTGTTTTGGTACCAGGACTGCCTATAGGAGGGTGCAGTAGTTGAAACCATAGGAGGTAAACCAATGGTTAGATTGCGTTCCAATGTGATGAGCATCTTCGTTGCTTCAGCACTCGTTCTGTTCATGTCTCCGGTCAAGAGCGCTTTCGCGCACGCCGCCTCACCCGCGGTTGCCAAGGCTTTCTCTACCCAGGAGCCTCAGGAAGGCCAAGACAAGGCAGAGGCCCAGGACATCCAGGACGACGTTAAGGAGGGTCCAGACACCGACGTAGACGTAAAGGAGGGCCCGGAAGTCGCCGAGATGGACGGCGCCAATAACGACGTCCACGAAATCGACGCGGACCGTGCTCAAGACCAGTTAGAGGACGCGCACGAAGACGTCGCGCCTGCGCCTCCGGCAGCCTAGTAGCTGCTAGTAGCAATGGCACTGGGTCGCCTGCCGGCTCGGACGGCGCGGCGGCCCAGTTGATTACAGTTCCAGGCGACAACCATTCAGCATCCCGAGAGAGAAGCCATCCCATGCAATCAAAGCAAGTCACTGGCTTCTGCAAGCAAGGAGAGAAATCATGCGAAGGGTGTACACAGTCACGGTTGTTTTGTTGACAGCGCTTTGGTTCACCTGCGCCGCGTACGGTCAGACGCAGGCATCGAGCGAACCTTCCCTCCAGGCGGGACGCGCCGCAATACAGCAACGGCACTACGGCGAAGCAATCCATCTGCTGGAAGATGGGCTGAAGCGCTTCCCTGCTGATCGAACTCTAAAGATTGAGCTCGGGCGGGCGTACCTCTACAATCGCCAGGATGATCGGGCGATGCATCTCTTCAGAGAGGTCCTGCGCGAAGAGCCGTCCAACCGCATGGCCAAAATAGAACTGGCACGTGCTCTTGGCTATCAACGCGACTACGAGGCTTCCAACATTCTCTATCATGATTTGCTCGACGCTGGTCCGGATGAAGCCGCCGAAGTGGGGTTGATACGCAACCTGATGCATCAAGGTAAGAAGGCCGAAGCTGGCCGCGAACTCGACCAGGCCCTGATTCGTTTTCCCCAGAATAAACAGCTGCAGGAATACAAACAAAAGCCGGAAGTGCGGCAGAACCAAACAGGTGCAGAGCCGAAGCCGGCTGCGCAAAACTCACAAGAGCGGCTAATGGGAACTATGGCTTACCTTACGGACTCGGCCGGAAATCACTCCTGGCGTGCAACCGAAGGTTTGGACTATGAGTTTACACGAAGCTTGGCTATCAAGGTTCGTATGCAAGAGCGAACCTTGTGGAAGGCCTCCAGTCCGAAAGCGAATGTCTTCTGGGGTACCGATGATCTGCGGCTCCGGCCAATGCGCGCCCTGCTGGTAACTGGCGGCGGTGGTGCAATGCGTTTTGCCGATGGCAGCAGTCGCGCACTGTATGAGGGTGAATTGGAATTGCACCCGGTGAAAGGCCTTTGGTTAGCCGGAGGGTTCTCGCGGACTCCTGTCGCTCCGACTTTCCGCGCGACACAGTTCAATCTCCTCGCTGAAGGATGGCACGCCCGTCTGGATTGGAGCCCCCGCGGATGGCATACCTACGCAACATCGTCAAACCAGCATTACTCGGACGGCAATAACGCGCAGAGAGTGGACACCGAACTGCTCCGCTGGTTCGGAACTTCTCAGTTCGCCATTGCGGCAGGCTATCGATTCGATTATATCGCGTTCAAACAAACGCTTCTCCACGGATATTTCAATCCGTCACGCTACCAAAGCCATCTTGGAGTCACCGGCGTACGGCTTGGCATCGGAAGATATTTCCGCGGCGAGTATCTGGTCCATGTCGGCGGAGAAACTGTTTCGGGCGCGCCTTTCCAGGTCGCATGGGATGTGGCCCTCCACAATCGAGTCTTGCTGCGCCGATGGGAACTCGGTGGCGACTACCTTTATTTCCACTTGGCACAGGACACGGGGGCGTATAGAGCGCAAAGTGGCAGCTTCGTAGTCGCCTATCATTTTTGAGTTCTTCCGGAGTTGTCGGCTGCAACACGAAATGAGCAACCGAGCGCGGCCGGAATCCGGACTAGAGCATTTCCCTCTCTCTCCGCATTCCGATGAATGGATGGGGACCCCGACATCTCTTTGATCCAGATAGCTCCTGCGCCATTTGACAGGCCGGCATTCCTTCTATACCGTGCCGCCATGACCAGCAGGAAACCGAGTGTCCCCTCCAGTCCTTCTGCGGGCAAGGAAGTCGTGATCGATCGCACCGCCGACGTCCTCACCTTTACCCTGGACAACTCCAGCCACGGCAACGAAGTCACCGGCGTGATGTTTGACGCCATGCTGGCCGAGCTCCGCGAGGAGGCGTCAAAGCCTCGCGCCCGCGTCTTGCGCATTCGGGCGCGCGGCAACGTTTTTTGCACGGGACGCGAGCGCGCGGGCCGCACCCCTGCCGCAATCCGCCGTGAATCGGCTCGTATCCTCAAGTTCAAAGCCGCCTTGCGGTTCACTCCTTTGATCAGCGTCGCGGAGGTCCAAGGCGACGCGTTCGGCTTCGGCTTCGGTCTTGCGATCGTGTGCGACTTTGCGCTCGTCGCGGACCGCGCCTCCCTCGCTTTCCCCGAAATGCGTTCGGGTCTCGCGCCAGCCGCCATCATGTCCTATCTCGGTGAATACGCGCTTCCCCGCTTCGCATTTCCGCTCGTTCTGTTCGGTGATCCCATCGATCCGCATCGCGCGCAGCAAATTGGTCTGATCTCGCACGTATGTCCCGCCGATCGCCTTTCGGCCGAAGCCGAAGCTCTCGTAGAGGGTATCCTGAGGCTCGATCCTTCCGCCGTACGCCGGTGCAAAAGCTTTTTTCTCAACGCCCAGCAAAACTCCTTCGACCGGAACTGCCGTCTCGCCGTTGATGCCTTGACGAAAGGCAGCCTGGCTTCGCTCGCGAGGAAGAAGTGAACTCGCTGTGACCGCGGACTCGGGCGCGCGTCTCGATCGACTCCCCATCTCCACCTTCCATCGCCGGATTATGCTGCTGATCGGCACTGGGATGTTTTTCGATGGCTTTGACATCTACGTGGCCGCGACCGTTCTTGGCGCCACGCTCAAGAGCGGTTTTTCCACGATGAGTCAGAACGCGCAGTTCATGTCCGTCACATTTGTCGGCATGATGCTGGGATCTTTTCTGACCGGGTTCCTCGGCGACCGTTACGGCCGCCGCTTCACCTATCAAGCCAATCTCGCCATCTTCGGTCTCGCGTCCATCGCTTCCGCCTTTGCTCCTTCGATGGCCGTGCTGACCCTGCTGCGTTTCGTCATGGGAGTGGGGCTCGGGGCCGAAAACGTGGTGGGATACTCGACCATGACGGAGTTTGTCCCTCCGCAAGCCCGCGGCAAGTGGCTTGGCGGCATGAACGTCATCGTGGTGTCCGGCTTGCCCGTCGCCGCACTCTTCGGAACGCTCATTATCCCGCACTTCGGCTGGCGCGCCATGTTCGCACTCGGCGGACTGGGTGCTCTCGTCGTCTGGTATCTGCGCAAGGCGTTGCCCGAATCACCCCGCTGGCTAGAATCCGTTGGCCGAACGGCCGAAGCTGAAGCTCTCCTGCAATCCATCGAAAGCGAAGTCTCTCAGCAACACGGTCCGCTTCCGCTTCCCGTGTCGCAGTCATCCGCTCAGCCTTCTACGAGTCTCAGTTCCCTGCTCAGCCCGGCGCTGCTTCCTCGCATGATCGTGGGAGCAACCACTCTGATCGTGATGAATACTTTGATCTTCGGTTTCGTGACCTGGCTGCCCTCTTTCTTCGTTCAGGAGGGGCTGAGCATCGTCGCATCCTTCAGTTACTCGCTCATTATGTCGCTCGGAGCGCCGCTCGGATCGGCCATCGGCGCATTCACCGCCGATTCCTGGGGGCGTAAGCCTACAATCGTTGGGGCGTCCCTTCTCAGCATCGCGCTCGGCGGCATTTATCCGTTCGTCCACCAGCCGATAGCTTTGATTACCGTCGGTTTTTTGTTGACCGTTCCCATCTACGTCCTCGTCGCTACGCTCTTCGCGATTTACATACCGGAATTGTTCCCTACGGAAGTTCGCCTAAGGGCCTCTGGCATCTGCAACACTTTTGGGCGTGCCGCGACGGTTCTCACGCCCTTTCTGGCCGTCGCCTTGTTCCGGTCCTACGGAATTCGCGGCGTCCTCAGCCTGATGATCGGCTTTCTCCTCGTGCAGATTATTGTCGTCCTGCGCTTCGGAATTGAGCCGAAAAAGCGCCGGCTTGAGGACATGGAATAAGGCTAAAATGCAGGGCGGTTCAGGAGGAAATTAATGAAGCGCGCCGCTATCTGTTCTCTGTTCGTATTTCTCGTCGCAGCTAGTTCCATCCATGCGCAGTCCAAGCTCTCCGTGAAGTGGGAAGAGCTGACTGCCGCGGAGTTTCGCGACGCGATTCAGCTTTCCAAAGGCACGTGTCTATTGCCGTTCGGCATCCTGGAAAAGCATGGGCCGCATCTGCCGCTTGGCACGGATCTTCTGAACGTGCGGCACGCTTCATTGCAGGCGGCGCAGCAGGAGTACGCCGTTGTTTTTCCGCAGTACTACTTCGGACAAATTTTTGAAGCCAAACACGAACCGGGAACCGTCGCCTACAGCATGGAACTCCAATTGAAGTTGCTCCAGGAAACGGCCGATGAGATGGCACGCAATGGCTGCAAGAAGATTGTCATCGTCAACGGTCATGGCGGAAACGGGCATCTGCTTCCCTTCTTCGCCCAGGCGCAGCTCGATCGCCCGCGCGACTATGTCGTTTACGTCCTTGACGGCGAAAGGAGCCGCCCCGGCGGGCCGCCGAAAAAATCAACCGGCATCGATTACCACGCCGGTGAGAACGAAACCTCGAACACCATGGTCTCCCGGCCCGACCTGGTCCACCTCGATCGCGCCGCCGGCGAATCGGGCAGCGACCAGAAACGCGTGAACTTGCCGGACAACGTGTACACCGGCATCTGGTGGTACGGCCGTTTTCCAAACCACTACTCCGGTGACGGTGCAGTCGCCACCCGGGAACTCGGCGAGTGGAACATGAACAATTGGATCGCCGCCACCGTCGAAGCCATTCGCGCCGCCAAGGCCGACGATCAGAGTCTCAAGCTCCAAAGCGAATTCTACGAAAAGAGCAAACATCCCCTTGATACAAGGCCTTGATGCGCCGGGCCTTAATACTTGACCCTGACCCGCGCAAACGGCATCGCCCAAACCAGATTTATCGGCTGATTAGAATTCGTCAGCGGGACTTGCGGAGTTGCTCTACCCAGCGGAAAAGCACCGTGTCGTAAGGTGCCTCGATGTCCATAAATTCAATGCCCAAACCGATCCGTGGCTTCACGATGCGCACCACGGCCAGCGCTTCCACTTTCTGTTCCTTCCGCGTCAGCGTGACTCGCATACGGGCATTCGAAGGGAAGGGCCGGGTCGTACAGATGAACGCCCCGCCCATGGAGATGTCAGACGTAACGCCCTCCGCCTTGGTGCCGCTTTCCAGGTCCAGCAGCTCAACGTCTGCGGCAAACGGATAGCGTATGCAGTAGCGGCGGTCGCGAACAGACATGCCCCGCGCGGCGCTTTTCAATATTCGGTCGTCCATGGAAATAACGTTGCTCACAGTCGTTTACGCCGGGCTGCAAACGGCCTTTGTTTACCGGAAGAGCATTCGGCACTTATAGTTTGCCCCAAACAACCCCGCCCGTGGGTATTCAAGCCATCGAGCACGCCAAAAAGATAACACCTGCGAGGCCCCGTCACCACGGCGCCTTGTCCCAGTCCGATATTACTTGGAACGACAAATCAGCGCTTCTCCAATCTGCCCGCCCCTTTCTGGCGTGCTAGCCTGAATACAGGTTTCTCATTTATCGCGCTATGACGACACTATCCGATGGACTCCGGCAAAGTGACCGCGTGCGGTTCCGCATGCCTGTCGAGGCATCGTGGCTCACGGCCGCCGGCGTCACCCTCACGCAAAACGCCGAAACCCTGCTCGTCAGCCGCAATGGCGGCGTCCTCCGCCTGACCGAGAAACTCTCCATGGGCCAGGAGCTCCACCTGCGCCGCAATCTCGAAGGCGATAACTGGAAGCGCACCCGCGCCCGCGTAGTCGCCGAAATCGACCAGGACCCGCCCAATCACTTCCTTTACGCCGTTCATATTCTCGATCCGCGCTCCGACTTCTGGGACATCGACTTCCCTGCTCCTCACAAAGGCGAAGAAGCCCTCGCTCGACTCCTCATGGAATGCAGCTTTTGCCAGCGCCGCGAAGTCGTCTATCTTGACGAGCTGCAGTTGAAATCCTTCGAAGTCCGCAAGTGCGTCGCGCGCGTCTGCAAGCTTTGCGACTCCCCGTCCATCTGGATCGAATCCCAATCCGAAATCCGAGACCCTGAAAATGGCGCTCACGGCCCCACCGTCGAAGAACGCGTGATTCCTCGCCGCAACCGCACCCGCATCAAAGCCCGCGTCCTCGCCTGCATTCGCCACCGCGGCTTTCAAGAAGAAATCGCCGTCTGCGAAGATTTGTCCAAAGGTGGCCTTAGCTTCCGCAGCCGCAATCAGTATCCCGAAGGATCCCGCGTCGAAGTCGCCGTTCCCTTCACTCCCGGTACTGGCGCCATCTTCGTCCCCATCCGCATCGTCTTCTCCCAAGCCATCCCCACCGCCGGCCTCTACCGTCACGGCGCCGCCTACATCAAGCCTCCCCTTGACATCTAACACCCCGCGGTCAAGCCGGCCCGTCATTTCGACCCAGGTACAAATCTCTCTTCTCTTTCCCGCCAACATTTCCGCCTTCAAACTTTCTACTGTCCCTTTCTTCCCTCAACCTCCTGACCTTCAAACCCTCCAGCCTTACAACATTCATAAATTCCCCTCGCCGTGACTCCTGTTTTGCTGCTCTTTGTCGCCGCGATTGCCGTGAGCACATCCTCTCGAGCGTTCGCGCACTCGGAAACAAGCCGGCAACATAAGTAATCAAGACCTCGCAACTCCGATTGCTCGAAGAAGGGCATTTCTCACGCAGATAACGCGCACTACCCCCCCGGCATCTAATCGTTTGGAGGTTGAAAAACATGCGGCAACCAATGTTGAAGGCAATTGCAAGCTTCATTCTGGTTGCGGCTCCGTTTACGCCCACTTATGGCGCAAACCCTGCACGCCCAGGAAGTATAAATTATATCGAAGGGCAGGCCTCGATCGCAGGCCAGGTCCTCGACAGCAAAGCGATAGGTTCGGCCGAATTGCAGCCGGGTCAATCGCTCGACACTCAGATTGGTAAAGCGGAGATTCTTCTGACGCCGGGGGCTTTCTTGCGACTCGGTGACAACAGCTCCGTAACCATGATTTCGCCCAGTCTGACCGACACGGAACTTAGGTTGGACAAGGGCCGCGCGACCGTCGAAGTCGCGGAGCTTCATCAAGGAAATAATCTCATCATCACGCTACACGGCGACACTGTGCGTCTGCTCAAGACCGGTCTGTACGACTTTGACGCAGATCACAACCTCTTCCGCGTGTATCAGGGAGAGGCCGTCGTTCGGCAAATGAACCGGGATGTCAAGGTCAAGGGCGACCGTCAGGTCGCGCTCGGAGACCGCGGATCGCCGAAAGCCGAGAAATTCAACAAGGAACAAGCCCAGGACGATCTGTACCGCTGGAGCAGCCTGCGGTCTTCGTATACCGCGGAAGCTAACGTTGATCGGGCTCAAAACTATGCGATGGGTGGCTGGTACGGCGCCGGTTGGGATTGGGATCCGTATTACGGCTGTTACACTTACATTCCGGGAGACGGAATCTTCTACAGCCCGTTCGGCTGGGGTTTCTATTCGCCTTTCTTCGTTGGCTTTGCTCCATTTGGCTTCTTTGGCCACTTCCACCATGATTTTGATGACTTTCGTCATTTTGAAGGTAGGGAGCACGGCGGCAGGGAGCACTTCGGCGATAGGGGGCACTTTGGCGATAGGGGGCACGGTGGTGAAGGGGGGCATCATGAAGCTCACTACTACGACCACTTCGATCACGGCTCCTACCATGGGCCTGACCATTCCAGCCACAGCGGCATGGGCAGCGGCATGGGCCACGGCGGTGGCGAAGGCTTTCGCGGTGGCGAAGGCTCCCATGGTGGCGGAGGCTTTCATGGTGGCGAAGGCTTTCATGGCGGCGAAGGCTCCCATGGTGGTGGAGGCTTTCACGGTGGCGGAGGCGGTCACGGTGGCGGCGGGGGCGGGGGCGGCCATCGCTAAGACCTGATCCTACGGCAACGCAGACAAAGCGGGACGCGAAAGCGCCCCGCTTTTTTTGGTACGCCGAGCAGGGTCGATAGCTTGGAGGTGAAAGTCCTCTTGACAACCTGATAGCGGTGAAGTGATAGCGAAGCGCAAGGGCGTCGCCGTGAGGCGGGGTCTGATGGAAGCGTGGAGCAAAAGCGCGAGCCGATGAACAAGAACTGGATGCGAGGCAGGCAGTGTTCGGACGAGCTGGCAAATGGCAGCGAAGCCCACATCCATCAAGGGCACTGAATGTAAATCCAGCGGTTGCGCGTTGAAGGCGGTCGAGCTTACCTCGGGAGACCTGCCATCGGTCTTGGATTCAAGACTGAGGAGCGAGAGATCGCTTCTGATCCGGTGGCAGGAGTCAGCAAAGGGCGTAGTAGCTGCGAAAGCAGCGACGGCCCGAACGGTCCCCGCAATGGGATAAAGGGAGCGATGAGTACGCGGCGCGACTCAACCACCGACAAGCGGCAGAAAAACCAGTACGGTATGGCCTTCCCGGAGGAGAGTAGGGGCAGAGCCCCGGTGGCCTTCGAGGGAGGGACCGAATCGGAGTTGGCGAAGCGCAGAGCAGAAAGTCCGACGATCGAGCAGTGGATGGAAGAAGTCTGCGAGCGGGAAAACTGCAAGCAGGCGCTACGACGAGTGAAGGCCAACAAAGGCAGTCCCGGCATCGACGGGATGACCGTCGAGCAACTGTCCGGACATCTAAAAGAGCATTGGCCAGCCATCCGGGAACAACTCCTCAGCGGAACCTACGCACCACAACCGGTAAAACAGGTGGAGATCCCGAAGCCGGACGGCGGAGTGCGCAAGTTGGGCATTCTGATCGCCCCAGGCCATCGCTGGGTGGTGGATCTGCATCTCGAGAAATTTTTCGGTGCGCCAGGCTAAGCCCGGCGCTTCCAGCGGGTGAAACTCCCGCCCCGGAAAGGGACGAGCCGCCCCACCAGGAATCGAGTTTTGGGCTCATGAAGGTGACGACATGAGTTATGTCCAGGCCGTAACGCAAGTGAAGCGATTGAGCCTCGTGACACATCCGGAGGCCGACAGGGTCGAAAACCTGGAAGGCAACAGTAGGCGACCGCAAAGGCGATGGTCGCTGGAGACTCCGGCGGGGTCTAAGAGCACGGCATGGGCAGAAATGGAAGCGTCATGGCACCTGGGAGTGTCCACCGCCGTCTCGGTCTGGAAATAGTGGGCGACCACTCCCCCTATGCCGATTGTGCCACTTGCGAGATCCAGGCGAAAGAAGCCGGCGGCCGGGTCCCTCATTCTTCGCAGCTTCTTGGAAACGGCGCGGCCCGCGGAAGTGTACCCGGCGTCTCGGTAGAAAGCGCGCCGGTGTATAATGTTTGTTGCTTCGGAAGCTAAGGCGGAAATGCTGGTGAATCGCACATGATCAACAAACATGGCAATTTTCGATTCTTCCTGCCGCTGGGATTTGTTCTAGCGCTCGCGGGAGTCCTCTTCGCGCAAAGCACACCTAATAAAAATAAAATCCTCGTCGTGAACGGGAAGAGTGCCGGACCGGCGGTCCGGCAAATCGATGGCCGCTCCTACGTCGATATTGAAACGCTGGCCCAGGTCACTAACGGCGTCTTCACCGTCGAGCGCCATCGGATCTTGCTGACGATACCTGCCTCGGACTCCGGCGCCACGGCCAGTGCTCCTCCCGCCAGCGCCGCTCCCGCCGATGCCGCTCCTGTCGCTACTGCTCACGCCGATGCCGCTCCCCCCAGTGCCCCTCCCGCTCAACCACCACAAGGGCTTTCTCGGGACTTTGCATCCGCGGCGATCACCGCCTTGGCGGAAATGAGAGAGATGCGGGGAGCTGTCCGGGCAATGATCACTTACGGATTAGCTGTCAGCGACACGTGGGCTCAGGATGATCAGGGGCGGGTGATGACAGGTCTCCGGCAGGCGGAAGTAGCTGCGTCCACCGACGCCGACCTGAACGCTCTCCAACTACTCCAAAATGAAGCCGACCAACTGGCGAGTTGGGCGGACGAGGTATTCGCCGCACGCCAGGTCCTCAATGGCGCAAAAACCGTGGATCCAAACGCCCTGCAGAACGATCCGGCACTGGCGAAAATCCGGAGTTGCGGCCAGTTTCTGAATGCCATGCTTGTCAGCGGCTCCTTTGCCGACGACCCCAGTTGCCATTAGCTCCGCCACCGCACGC
>WNFL01405280.1_pt1 | contig 17922 bp, 16 predicted proteins | sample 5400361 | NCBI WGS metagenome assembly WNFL01 (sample SAMN13153351, study PRJNA577476) | soil metagenome | isolation source: 40 cm soil on Douglas fir-dominated hillslope | place: USA:California | collected 2013-09-17 | reverse complement strand
GAATCGAACGAGTGAACAGCAAAAAAGCAAACCTGGCATGGAAGGACTGTCGAGACGTACTTTTTTGGGAGTGGGATCCGCTACTCTAGCGAGCGCGGCACTGGCCTCCCTGGCTGTCAACGCCCAGCAGAGAGTAGACACTGAAAAAGCAGAACAAGATCATTCTGCAAGTAATCCGGGCCCGGAAAACAAGCCTCTTTTGGACGAAAATCCGAATTCAAATCTTCCTCCGCCGACAGATTCCGGAAATATTGACCCTGTATGGTACTCCTTCGATCTAACTCACAAACGAATCGAAGAGGGCGGTTGGACGAACGAAGTAACACAAAAGGTGTTGCCATCTTCAAAAGACCTCGCTGGCGTCAGAATGCGGCTTACGGCCGGCAGCTTTCGCGAGCTGCACTGGCACACAGCAGACGAGTGGGCTTTCATGCTGTACGGAAATGCTCGCGTGACCTGTCTTAACCCCGATGGAACCGTGTTTATCGGCGATGTAGACAAAGGTGACCTCTGGTACTTTCCAGCAGGATTCCCCCACTCCATCCAAGGGTTGGGACCGGATGGTTGTGAATTTCTGCTGGTATTCGATGAAGGTGCGTTTTCGGAAGACAACACCTTCCTTCTTTCCGATTGGGTGAGGCGCACGCCGCCATCGGTGTTGTCGAAGAATTTTGGGCTGCCAGCAAGCGTTCTTAAAAACTTACCAAACAAGAGTCTATACATCTTCCCCGCAGACTTGCCCGCATCCCTGGCACAGGACAAGGCCGCTGTTGGCGGTCGTCGCGCTGAGTCTCCGTACCAGTACACCTTTAGAATGGAGGCTATGGCCCCCACGAAGCAAACGAGGGCCGGTGAAGTTCGCATAGTTGACTCGCGTAACTTCCTGGCGTCGAAAAATATCGCTGCAGCCTTGGTCACCGTTAAGCCGGGTGGTTTGCGCGAACTGCATTGGCATCCAAACGCTTCGGAATGGCAGTACTACATCAGTGGCAAGGGGCGCATGACAGTCTTTACAACTGCAGGAGCGCACACCATGGACTTCAACGCAAATGACGTTGGTTTTGTGCCGAGCGTCGCGGGTCACTACGTCGAAAACACGGGCAAGACGGACCTGGTATTTCTCGCAATGTTCAAGGCGAGCGAGTATATGAACATTTCCCTGAATAACTGGCTACGGCACCTGCCTCCTGAGATGGTCACGTCGCATTTGAATCTGGATGCAGACACCATCGCCAAAATTCCTTCAGAAGCGCTGGACGTTCTTCCTGGCTAGCCTCGTCGCTAAGCATCAAGGTGACCTCGGAGACCGAAAGGACGTTGCAATGGGCAAGCCCACATGGACAATTCGACTAGCCATCATTCTACTCTCGGCCAGCGGAGCAATGTCTACGCTATCGCAGCGCATCATGGCACAAACGACTGAGACGCAATGCGCATCCGATGTCCCCGGTTCGCAACCTTGTGGATACGCCGATACAGGTTCAGTCGCAATCTCGAGCGGGAGCAAAGGCGAAAGCCAAAATGGATCGACTGCATCCGCGGGATCGAATCAAAACGACTGGGTGCACGCGTGGATGCGTAAAGTGGACGAAGCGCGGGCAAGCCAGCCACATTTTGTTTCACCGATGGTCACAACGCACGTGATGCTGGTTCAGCAATATCGCTTTGACATGTCCTGGCAACAAGATCCCGGCGGAGGCACTGTAACCTCAAACTACGGTGCCTCGCATGGTCTGGAAATTGTTCCGACGTCGCATCTCGAAGTGGGCCTCTTCCAGCCGCCCTATCTGGTACACCAATCGGGCGTTCAGGATGGATTTGGAGATTTTTCTTTCCAGATAAAGTACCGGGCGTTTTCAGCGCCAGAAGGCCGGGGCGACTACTTCGCAGGATTTTTCCTTGGCGGCTCGTTCCCCACGGGTAGTCCACCGAATGGTGTCGGCCACACGGTCTTGTCTCCCACCTTCGCAGCCGCCAAGGGCATCGGGCCGTGGGACATTCAGAGCACGATCGGTGCGAATCTTCCTGCCAGCGGTGCAAATACTCTAGGTCGGACCATCTTCTTCAACACTGCTGTTGATTATAAGATCAGAGGAAAAATCTGGCCTATGCTCGAGCAGAATTCTACGTTTTGGTCGGGCGGCGTTTTGGATGGAAAGAAACAAGTCTTCCTGACGCCCGCCCTTGTCCTAGGCGGATTTCCAATCGCGGAAAGACTTCACATGAGCTTTGGCGCTGGGGTGCAGATTGCGGTGTCACAGTTTCACCAGTACAACCACCGCTGGATTGTTTCGGTTCGCTTTCCTTTTTAAAGAAGGATTTGGGAACAACCACCCCTACTAAAAGCCTGCCCCGCTTTCCAATAGCTTTGAAATGCGACCGCAATGATTTCAGGAAACGGTAGTTCTGTTCCAGGTGGCGTTTTTCATTAAGTGAGCAGGGATACGCGGTCGATCACTAAGATGTGCGCATATGCGAAAACACCGCCGTTTTCGCGGCGGCTGCGTCAGTAGAAGTGTCAGAACGGGTGTCGCTGTGTCCAACCCTCTGACACACCCATTCGGCTCACGTTTCGGATCTTCCTTTCTGATCAACCACTTGCGGTGACCTATCGCGTATCGGTTTTGGCGCGAAGCGTGCCTCTACTCATTGTGCGAAGAGGAAGCGCCCGACAGCGAAGATCACGGCCCTCAACACTCCAACGTCAGGAGCGACTGGATAGTGCCCGGTGAATTGCGAGGAGGCAATGGAAATGCAAAATAGAGGCCCCTCCAATTGGAAAATGCGGTTTGCAGTGCAGCTCATTGTTCTCCTTTATTTGCCGGCAGCCGCTCTCGCGGGTCCTGCGGACCGCTCTATCAGTCCAACAAATATTTTTGCGCCCGTATCCACGCCGGCCCATTCGATCCTTGGACTCTCACTTTTTGTGCTTGCGGTTACGGCAGCCATATTCGTAATCGTGTTCAGCTTGCTGGTGTACTGTGTCGCGAGATTTGGGAAGCGGGCAGACGACGACGGCCGCGAGCCTCCCCAAGTCTACGGCAGCACTCAGGTGGAACTGGCATGGACCGTCATTCCCATTCTCATTGTTGTGGTTTTGTTCATGGCGACCGCACGGGTGATCGCCAGCATCCAGAAGGGTGCCCGGCCGGCCAACGCCATTCAAGTGATCGCCATTGGCCATCAGTTCTGGTGGGAGTATCGCTATCCGGGCCTCAAGGTCGTGACCGCTAATGAACTACACGTTCCGGTGAGTGACCCGGCTCACCCGACTCCGACTTTCATCACTCTGCTCTCCGCGGATACAGATCACAGCTTCTGGGTTCCCCGGCTGGCCGGTAAGACCGACCTGATTCCCAACCACCCCAATACGATGTGGATTGACCCGCAGCAGACCGGGCTTTACCTGGGCCAGTGCGCGCAATACTGTGGAACGCAACACGCCAAGATGCTTCTCCGCGTCTATGTGCAATCACGCGAGGAGTTCAACCGTTGGATTGAGGAGCAGAGTCAGGTGGCGCACGCGAATCCCGCAGTTTCTGAGGGGCAGCGCATTTTCAAGGCCACTGCCTGCATCAACTGCCACGGCGTGACCGGCACGGTCGCAGACGGGAGCTTCGGCCCGGACCTGACGCACCTAATGAGCCGCGAAACGATTGCTTCCGGAGCGGCGCCGAACACACCGGAAAATCTCCGCCTTTGGATTCAAAATCCCGACGCCATCAAACCTGGATCCGAAATGCCCGCCATGGGATTGAGCGATCAGGAACTGGACGCTGTGACGGCATATTTGGCGACGCTGCGCTGAGCGCGTTGAGGAGAACACTTGGTCTCGACTGATTCCATCTCAACGCTTAGGGCCGACATAGCTTCTCGTCCTTTCGTCGCTAAGCTTCACGACTGGGTGACCACCGTCGATCACAAGCGCCTGGGCATCCTGTACATCGTTTATGCCTTGGTGTTTCTTCTGATCGGCGGGATCGAAGCGACGATCATGCGCATTCAGCTTATCCGTCCACATAATAATTTCGTCTCGCCCAGCGTGTTCAATCAAATGTTCACGATGCATGGGACAACGATGATTTTCTTCGTGGCCATGCCCATATTGTTTGGGTTTGCTAATTACCTCATGCCGTTAATGATCGGTGCGCGAGACATGGCCTTCCCGCGCCTCAATGCTTTCAGTTTCTGGCTGACGGCCTTCGGAGGCATTCTTCTTTATTTCAGCTTCCTCGGCGCGAATGGCCTGTACGGGGCCGGAAGCGCTCCTGACGTCGGATGGTTTGCCTACGCGCCCTTAACTTCGCAGACATTCTCTCGCGGGCACAGCACCGATTTCTGGATACTGGCCCTGCTCGTCTCGGGGTTCGGCAGCATCGGCACGGCGATCAATATTGTCGCCACGATCGCTTGCATGCGCTGCCCGGGAATGACGCTGGGGAAAATGCCGCTGTTGGGATGGCTCAATCTGGTTATGGCGGTGCTGGTGATACTTGCCGTTAGCCCGCTTTCCGCGGCGCAGATCATGTTGCTTGTCGACCGTTACCTCGGCGGGCATTTCTTCGACACGCAGGCCGGAGGCTCCGCCGTAATTTGGATGCACTTCTTCTGGATTTTCGGCCATCCAGAAGTCTATGTGCTGGTTATTCCCGCGTTCGCTTTTGCTTCCGAGATCATCCCTGTTTTTTCCCGCAAGGCGATTTTCGGTTACCCCGTAATGGTGGCCGCAACAGTCTGCATTGCGTTCATCGGAATGAGTGTGTGGGCCCACCACATGTTCACCGTCGGCATGAACTCAAACGCAAACACGTTTTTTGTTCTCTCGACGATGGCTATCGCTGTTCCCACGGGTATCAAGATCTTCAACTGGCTGGCGACCATGTGGGGTGGAAAGATTCATTTCAAGACACCGATGCTGTTCGCCATCGCCTTTCTCTTTCAATTCTTGGTCGCCGGTCTCACCGGGATCATGCTGAGCGCGGCACCCTTCGATTGGCAGCTTGGGAATTCCTACTTCGTCGTCGCCCACTTTCATTACGTCATCGTAGGCGGCATTCTTTTCACGACTTTTGGCGCCTTCTATTATTGGTTTCCGAAGATGTCCGGAAAGATGTACAACGAGACGCTCGGTAAACTCCATTTCTGGCTCTTCCTCATCGGATTCCATCTGACGTTCGATTTCATGCACATTCCCGGCCTTCTCGGAATGCCGCGCCGAATCTACACCTACGAGCCGGGGCGCGGTTGGGACACCTTTAATCTCATCGTGACGATCGGCGTGTTCTTTCAGGGGGCAGGCATTTTGGTTTTCGTTGCCAACCTGCTCTGGTCATACTTCCATGGTGAGACTGCGGGAAGCGATCCCTGGGATGCATGGACTCTAGAGTGGAGCACCAGTTCACCCCCGCCCACCTACAATTTCGCGACGATTCCAGAGGTCCGCAGCCGCCGCCCGCTGTGGGACCGCAAGCACCCCGAAGATCCCGACTGGAAATACGAATAAAGGAACTTCATGAGTACGCCGCCAACAGTAATTTCTGACGCCCATGCCACGTGGGAACATCCTTCACGCGGCCGCGTCGGTATGCTTTGCTTGATTTCGGCCGAGTCCGCGATTTTTACCATTTTTGTCGTGGCCTATCTTTTTTACATCGGCAGGAGTCTGACGGGGCCCGCGCCCAAAGACGTGCTGCATGTCCCGGTCTTCTTCACGGTTTGTTTGCTTTCGAGCAGTCTCACGATTCACTTCGCCGTGAAATCGCTGAAGAACACAAAGGTTGGCGCCTTCGCTCTGTGGTGGTTTCTGACGCTCACACTTGGAACGTTTTTTCTCGCCGGCACGGCTCGTGAGTGGCGCCACTTGATCTACGACGAAGGTCTCACGATCCAGACCAACCTGTTCGGAACAACCTACTATTCGCTTGTCGGTCTGCATGCCTTCCACGTCACGGTAGGCCTCGTAGCCATAACAACGGTATTGCTGTTCGCGTTGCTTGGATATGTAAGACAGGAGCACGCCGAGCGCGTCGATGTTCTGGCCCTTTACTGGCATTTTGTAGACGCCGTCTGGGTGGTCGTTTTCACGGTGGTCTACGTCATCGGGCGCTGAAGAATAGGCAAGAGGATGGCCTCGCAATCACCAATGGAAACGTTACACACCACACCGGCAACCATGCAACTACCCGCGCCCACCGTTTGGCCGATCGTTCTCGCGTTTGGTCTCACGTTGATTTTCGCGGGATTGGTGACGAGCATATCCGTGAGCATTCTTGGCGCGGTGCTCGCCCTCGCCGGGACGGTTGGCTGGTTTCGTGACATTCTGCCTCACGAAGCGCACGAGACCGTCCCGGTTTCCGACAAAGCGGAGCCTATCATCACGACTCGTCCCGAAGTGGCTCGCGTGGGATGGATCACGCACGAATTGAACCGGTCCCGGCTGCCGCTCGAGATTTATCCGGTTTCCGCAGGAATCAAGGGCGGGTTGGCGGGCAGCGTAGTTATGGCGGTCCTGGCGATGATTTACGGAATCGCCAGTGAGCATGGCGTCTGGTATCCGATAAACCTTTTGGCTGCCGGCTTCTTCCCGGCAAGAAACACTACGGGGCAAATCGCTGTATTTCATTGGGATTCTTTCGTCATCGCCGTGGCCGTCCACCTGGTCACCTCTCTGATCGTCGGCCTTCTCTACGGCGCAATGCTTCCCGTGTTTCCGCGCCGGCCGATTCTGCTGGGAGGCTTGGTCGCGCCCCTCCTGTGGTCTGGTCTGCTTCACAGCATTCTTGGAATCGTCGATCCACTGCTCAACCAGCGCATCGACTGGTTCTGGTTTGTGCTTTCGCAGGTCGGATTCGGCATCGTTGCTGGCATCGTGGTTTCCAGGCAAGAGCGCGTGCGCACCTGGCAACACCTGCCCCTTGCCGTTCGGGCTGGGATGGAGGCGCCCGGAGCCATGGATGATAGAAACAGCGAGGACCGGCGGCCATGAAACGCCCGCACGTTCTTCTGGCTCTATCGGCCCTTACCGTTTTGGCCTGCGCCGCGTGTAACAGTTCACCGGGACGCCCGGGAACAGGCTCCGAGGTCATCCCACCTGATCAGGTTGTGGAGTTCAATGTCCTCTACGGACAGAACTGCGCGGGATGCCACGGCACCAGCGGAAACGGGGGAGCGACGATCGCTCTGCGCGATCCCGTTTTCCTGACGATCGCTGACGATGCCGTGATTCGCCGCGCCGCTGCCAACGGAGTACGCGGCACTGCAATGCCCGCCTTTGCGCAAAGCGCTGGCGGAATGCTCACCGACAAACAGATCGATGCCTTGGTTCGTGGAATCCGGTCCTGGGCTCAGTCTGGTCTTCTCCCCGGCGCTAATCCCCCACCCTACGCAGCGCAAACTCCCGGCGACCCGCAGCGCGGCGCGGAGGTGTATCAAACGTTCTGCTCCTCCTGTCACGGCCCCGATGGGACACGAGGCAAGAGGGCCAGCTCCATTGTAGATGGGTCCTATCTGGCGCTGGTGAGTGATCAATATCTTCGAACGACTGTGATCGCCGGGCGGCCGGAACTGGGTGCGCCGGACTGGCGCGAGAATGTGCCTGGCAGGCCCATGTCCGATCAGGAAGTCACCGATGTAGTTGCTTGGGTGGTCTCGCGGCGCGCCCATAACCCCGGCCAACCTTACCCAGACTCGAAGAACGTGCAGCATTAGGAGCATCACGATGTCGACTGATAAGACGATTTCCCGGCGCGGGCTGTTAATGAAAATGGGAATTCTATTCAACGGTTTGGTCGTGACGGCGCTTGCCGTCCCGATCGTGCGATTCCTCTTATCCTCGGTTACGCGTGGACGCGCGAATCGTTATCTATCGTGGGTATCGCTCGGAACCGTCAGCCAATTCCCGGAAGGAGAGACGCGTCTCGCCACGTTTCGGAATCCGTATGTGACGCCAACGGACGGCAAGACGGCGGACACGGCATGTTGGGTAAGGCGCATCGAAGGAGAACAATTTCAGGTTTTCGCCATCAATTGCGCACATCTCGGCTGCCCCGTGCGCTGGTTCCCGCAGTCCGGGCTGTTCATGTGCCCTTGTCACGGAGGTGCGTATTACCAAGATGGGTCACGCGCCTCCGGCCCGCCGGAGCGTGGATTGTTCGAGTATCCGCACAAAATACAGGACGGCTTGGTCTCGATCCAAGCGGGTGAGTTACCCACGCCCGGAGCGAGCGCAGCCCTTCTCGGAAAGAAACCGCGATGCGCTTGATCGCTCAGATCGGGGAGTGGTTTGACCGGCGATTGCAGCTTGCCGCGCCCATCCGTGAAGTTGCCGAGCATCCCGTGCCGAAGAACACGGCCAGTTGGTGGTATGTGTTTGGAAGCGCCGCCCTCGTCGTGTTCCTTCTGCAACTCGTCACCGGAATCATGCTGGCATTCATTTATGTCCCGTCCGCCAGCGAGGCGTGGAACAGTTTGCAGAATTTGAATCACGACGTGACGTTGGGGTGGTTCATCCGCGCATTGCACGGATGGGGCTCGAACTTCATGGTGGCCATTGTCCTCATTCACATGATGCAAGTCTTCCTTTTCGGCGCTTATAAGTTTCCCCGCGAGCTCACCTGGGTCGTGGGAGTATTTCTCCTTCTCATGACGATGGGCATGGCGTTCACCGGACAGGTCCTTCGTTTCGATCAAGACGCGTATTGGGGACTCGGAATCGGAGCGTCGATTGCAAGCCGTGTCCCGGTTCTAGGGCCGGCCATCGTGAAATTGATGCTCGGTGGGCCCATCATCGCCGGCGCGACCCTGTCACGATTTTTTGCCCTGCACGTGTTTGTGATACCAGGGATGCTGATTGCGTTTGTGGGCTTGCATCTCTTGATGGTGGTCAAGCTCGGGATCAATGAATGGCCAATGCCGGGCAGGCTTGTGAAGAGGGCAACCTACGAAAACGAGTATCACGAATTGACACAGAAGGACGGCGCTCCTTTCGTCCCCTATGCGGTGTGGAAAGATCTATTCTTCGCCGCGTTTATCGTGTTGGCGGTTGCCACGTGCGCGGCGTACTTCGGCCCGTTCGGACCAACCGGCCAGCCGGACCCGACGATCATCCAAACGGCACCAAGACCCGATTACTTCTTTTTGTGGCTTTACGCAGTGCTTTCTTTCCTGCCTCCGTCGATGGAGACGCCAGCTCTGCTCATCGGCCCGGTCATCGTGATCGGCGCGTTGCTTCTTCTCCCATTTCTGTCCGGCGAGGGAGAGAAAAGTTGGCGTCGGCGCCCGATTGCTGTTCTCACGATCCTGCTTGTCGCCGTTACACTTGCGACCTTCACCCATCTCGCAGGATATACCCCATGGAGCCCGCACATGAACGCATGGAGCAGTGATCCTATCCCGGCCCGATTCCTACAGCACAGGACTGCACTCGAGAGGCAAGGCGCTCTCGTTTTCCAGGCGAAGCAATGTCATAACTGCCACGCCCTTGAGGGGAAGGGAGGTCAGCGGGGTCCGGCGCTGGACAGCGTTGCTGTTCAACTTACGCAGGACCAGCTGATACGCCAAGTGATCCAAGGCGGGGGAAACATGCCTGCTTACGGCAAAAACCTTAGTCCGGCAGAGACGACTGCTCTCGTGGCATTCCTTCAAACGCTACATCCGGCGGGACAGGCGCCGGCGCGGGACGCTTCCCGAGCCGTGGCATTCGGAGGCAGCGGGCAGAATTCTTCCGCGGTGCGTCCCTCGAGTCGCCCATGACACCTGCAATCCAATCCGCGTTCGAACCATGGTCCATCTCCGCCCCAGTTACGTTTGCCCTGTTTCTTGCGGCATGGGTCTACTTGCGAGGTTGGTTGCGTCTACGGAGTACGATTCCAAACCTGATTTCGGCTTGGCAGCTTGCCGCTTTCATGAATGGGATGTTTGCACTGTGGATTGCCTTGGGTTCGCCGCTGCGAGCGCTTCACCATGAGCTCCTCTCGATCCATATGGTGGACCATGTTCTACTGATGGCCGTGGCTCCGCCCTTGATTCTGCTCGGAGCCCCGTTCCGATCGTTGGTGCACGGATTACCGCAGCGGTTCGTCCGTGAGGCGCTGGCCGGGTTTCTGTGTTGGTCCCCCGGGCAGCGGTTGGGTCGCGTTCTTGGACATCCGATTTTTTGTTGGCTTGCCGCCGCAATCGTCCTTATCGGATGGCATGTTCCGGCACCATTCGAACTGGGCATGCGGTCCAATCTGTGGCACGAAGTCGAGTACGCATGCTTTTTCGGGGCTGGACTTCTCTTCTGGTGGTCTGTTATACAGCCTTGGCCGAACGTGGCGCGGTCGCCACGGTGGTCCATTGTTTTATACCTTTTCTTTGCCACCTTACCGTGTGACATGCTTTCCGCGTTTCTTACGTTTTGCGACCGCGTTGTCTATCCGTGCTACCTGTCCGGGAGTCGGCATTTCGGTATTTCACCTCTCCAAGACCAGGAGTATGCGGGCGCCCTGATGTGGGTTTGCGTGACGTTTGTTTATCTGGTCCCTGCGGTGGTGATCACAACGCAATTGCTCTCCACTCCTAGCGCCCACGATCCGAATCCAGGACGAGGTGACGTGCCCCAAGTCATGGCACGGCCACTGGCTGGGCCCGGCGTAGAGGTCGTCTGAAGATGGCAACGGAATCCTCCCTTGCGGCGCTGAATGTTGCGGAAGCGCAGCGAAGGGACGTTGTGCGCTCGAAACTCTTAGCCGATTCTTGGGCGCTTACGAAGCCAGAAGTGAACTTTCTGATTCTAATCACAACCTTCGCGGGTTTCTGCTTGGCTCGTCCAGTGGAGTCTTATGGTTTCCCATTCCTGTTGCTGCTGCATACCTTGGTAGGTGTCTTGCTGGTGGCCAGCGGAGCCGGCGCACTGAACCAGTTTGTCGAGCGGCGCTTCGACGCCCAGATGCGGCGGACGGCACGCCGCCCACTCGTTTCCGGCAGAGTAGAACCTGTTGCCGTTCTCTGGTTCGGGATCTTGCTGTCATGCGCAGGTGGAGTCTACCTAGCGGTAGCCGTGAACGCCCTGGCCAGCCTGCTCGCAGTGCTCACGTTGTTGATCTACTTATTCTTGTACACGCCGCTCAAAAGAAGAACACCGCTATGTACGCTGGTCGGCGCCTTTCCGGGGGCCATGCCGCCACTGATCGGATGGGCTGCAGCCTCGGGTAGGTTGAGCTTAGAGGCATGGATGCTCTTCATCATGCTCTTCCTTTGGCAATTCCCGCACTTCATGGCCATCGCATGGATGTATCGCGAGGACTACGAGCGGGCGGGCTATCTGGTTCTTCCTCGTGGGAAGCGAAGAATTCGGTTCATGGCTTGGCAGAGCATGCTTCCGGCCCTCGCTTTGATTCCTGTCAGTCTTGTCCTAGGGCTCCTAGGGCTTGCCGGTCCTGTCTACACGGTGGGAGCTTTGCTGCTGGGCTCGTACTTTTACTATTGCAGCGCACAATTGGCTGTTCGCAAATCGAACGCTGATGCACGTCGGCTTCTGTTTGCGTCGATTATCTACCTTCCAGTCGTCTTCGTTCTGATGGTGCTTAATAAGACCTAAGCAGCAGACGGCAAGTGCGACCATCAAGTGATTGTCTTCTAGAGACATGAAATCGGTCGGCTCTCGGGCCGATGTTCGATTGACGTGGGGGACACCAGGCGCTTGGCGCGTGGCCTAGAGATTGTTTGGCACCAAGATTTAGTTGAACCGGATCGCGTTCGCTGGCAGCCGATCCACTCGTTCGCCCTACAAACTTGATGATCTTTCTGACCCGTCCGTCCGCATTCTGACACGCCTGTCAGACAATGGTCTTCTTTGCGTTGCCGGAATGGCCCCTCCCATCCATCGCACCCTTAACCCCTTTCGATTGAAGCGGGAGCGCGATTCGTCAGGGGCTGGACGTTGGAATTACGCGTGCTTTCTTTCCTGTGACGCGGAAAGGCAGAGCAGTTTGTGACCTTTCGGGAGGCTCAAACGATGACACCGCAAAGCTTTGCATTTGCTATTTCGCCGTTTTGGCCCATCGCTATCGGCTTTTTCGGTCTCGGCACAGGCTACTTCATCTGGGGTGGGCAGGCTCTCTTTGGCTATCCCAAGGCCAGCCCCGAGGTCGATCGCACGATGGGGTTGTGGGGTTTCTGGATGCCCGGATTTTGCCAATTCCTCACTGGCGTATATCTCATCGTGGGATTGACTTGGTTCAACGTTTTCGGAAGTGCGGCACCGCTTTACATGGCGGGCCTGGCATTCACCGTGTACGGAATCCACTGGTTCGCGATGGCGCATCGCCGCTACACCGGGTCGAGCGCGGCGCCGGATGGATGGATGGCGATCGCTTATCTCTTCGTTTCCGTCCTTGGAGCGTATGTGTTTGGAAAGGCTGGAGACGTTCCAGTGATGATCATCTTCATCGGTCTGGCCTTGATTTATCTCGTGGAAGTTCCAACGCGGCTGGCGGGGTGGAACAGCGGCTCACGGATGGTAGCGCTGCTCCAATGCCTGACCGGAATTTGGCTGATGTATTGCACGTGGGCAGTCACCGTGAATCTTGCGCTGGGTTACAAGCTCTGGATCTAGCCCGCAGTCGAGGGACAATTTCGATGATAAGGGTAACAATCGATGGCGTAGTCCAGGAAACGACGAGCGGTGAACGCTTGATCGATGTCATCAATCGAGCGGGGGTGAAGATTTCTCAGGTCTGCTATCACCCGCAGCTTGGTCCTATCGAGACGTGTGACACATGCATGGTCGAGACCAACGGGCAACTCGTGCGAGCGTGCGCGACAACCGCGTCGGCCGGGATGGAGATATTCACAAAATCAGAGAAGGCCGCTGCTGCGCAGCGAGAGGCGTTTGATCGGATTCTCAGCAATCACGTTCTCTACTGCACCGTATGCGACAACAATAACGGAAACTGTACTATTCACAACACGGAAAGATTGCTGGGCATCGAACATCAGCCGATTCCGTATCATTCCAAGCCCTACGAAGAGGATCATACGAACCCCTTCTACCGCTACGACCCGCAACAATGCATTCTTTGCGGCCGATGTGTCGAAGCCTGCCAGAACGTGCAGGTGAATGAAACCCTTTCGATTAACTGGGAGGATCCTCATCCCCGCGTGCTGTGGGATGGCGGCTCAACTATTGGAGAATCGAGCTGTGTCTCCTGCGGACACTGCGTGACGGTTTGCCCATGCAACGCCCTGATGGAAAAATCCATGCTCGGGCATGCGGGATTCCTCACGGCCCTGCCAAAGACGACGTTGGGCGGCATGATCGATGTAGTGAAGGGCGTCGAGCCGGAGACGGGCTATGGCGCGATTCTGAAGCTCTCGGAAGCCGAGTCGCACATGCGGGAGCTGCGCATCCGCCGTACGAAGACAGTCTGCACGTATTGCGGCGTGGGATGCAGCTTTGACGTTTGGACGAAAGATCGTCACATTCTCAAAGTGCAACCTCTCGATGGGCCGACGAACGGTATCTCTACCTGCATTAAGGGAAAGTTCGGATGGGACTTTGTGAACAGTCCGGACCGGCTGACGAAACCCCTTATCCGCGAAGGCGGCAAGTTCCGCGAAGCCTCGTGGGACGAGGCTCTCGATCTGGTGGCTCGCAAGTTTCGAGAGATCAAGGCAAAGAACGGACCGGATTCGCTGGCGTTTGTCTCTTCTTCTAAATGCACCAATGAGGAAAGCTATCTCATGCAAAAGCTGGCGCGCGCCGTCATCGGCACCAACAACATGGACAACTGTTCACGCTACTGCCAGGCGCCTGCGACGCAAGGATTGTTTCGAACCGTGGGCTATGGCGGTGACTCCGGCTCCATCAGGGATATTGAGAACGCGGGACTCGTGCTCATCATTGGCAGCAATACGGCAGAGAGCCACCCGGTTCTGGCCACTCGCGTAAAACGCGCTCACAAGCTGCACGGGCAAAAGCTTATCGTTTCGGATTTGCGCGAGCACGAAATGGCGAAGCGCGCCGACCTCTTCCTGCACCCTAAACCAGGGACCGACATCGTTTGGCTTTCCGCGGTCAGCCGCTATCTGCTCGAGAACGGCATGGCCAACACCAAGTTTCTGGATCAATGGGTGAATGGACTCGAAGAATACAAAAAGAGCCTCGCGCCGTTCACGATGGAGTTTGCCGCCAGGACTTGCGGCCTCTCCGAGGACACTCTAAAAAAGGTTGCGCACATGATCGCCGAAGCAGGCGGTGTCTGCGTCCTATGGGCGATGGGAATCACCCAGCACAGCATGGGTTCTGATGCCTCCACGGCCATTTCGAACCTGCTGCTCATCACTGGCAATTACATGAAGACAGGTTCCGGTGCATACCCGCTGCGCGGGCACAATAACGTCCAGGGCGCCAGCGATCATGGAGCAATGCCTAATTTTCTTACCGGCTACCAATCCGTCGATGACTCTGAAGTGCGATCGCGCTTCAAAGCAGCCTGGAACGTGCAACTGCCTTCGACGAAGGGACTCGATAATCACGAAATGATCGATGCGATCCATCAAGGCAAGCTCAAGGCCATGTATTTGTTTGGCGAAGAGATGAGCCTTGTGGATTCCAACGCAAACTTTGTCAGCGATGGGCTCTCGAAATTGGACTTTTTCGTCGTGCAGGACATCTTTTTCAGCGCCACCTGCCGTTTTGCTGACGTGGTGCTGCCCGCGAGCCCGAGCCTCGAAAAAGAAGGCACGTTTACGAGCACGGAAAGGCGAATCCAGCGGCTGTACCAAGTGTTCGAACCTTTGGAAGGCAGCCGCCCCGACTGGCGAATCATCCAGGACATCGCCAATCGTCTCGGCGCGACGTGGCAGTATCAGCATCCTTCCGAAATTTATCGTGAGATCGCTTCGTTGACGCCCTTGTTCGCAGGCGTGACCTACGAGAGGCTTGAGGGATTCAAGTCTCTGCAGTGGCCCGTTGCAGCGGATGGAACGGATCAGCCGCTGCTTTATACAAAAGAGTTTGCCTTCCCGGATGGCAAAGCCCGGTTGTTCCCGCTTTCGCTTACAGAACCGACGGACCAGCCCAACGCCGAGTTCGATCTACATCTGAACAACGGGCGCTTGCTCGAACATTTCCACGAAGGCAATATGACGTACCGAAGCGAAGGAATTCGCGAGAAGACTCCCGATACCTTTGTCGAAGTCTCACCGGAGCTGGCAGAAGAGCGCGGGATACAGAGCGGTACCTGGGTGCAACTAACCTCACGCTACGGACAGCTCCGGGTGCGCGCGCTCGTCACAGGTCGAGTGCAGGGCAAAGAACTCTACATGCCCATGAATTCGGTCGAGAGCCCTGTAAACCGCCTGACGAGCAGCCACACGGACTCAGTGACGCACACGCCCGCGTACAAAGAGGCTTCTGTTCATCTCCGCGTGCTGCCAGAAGTCGGCGAAAGTCCGCTGCCGCGCATAAACCATCGCTTCGGCCATCCAACTCCCCAGCACGGCGTGCAGGTGGAGCGGAAGTGGAAGCGGCCGGATTATCGCATGCCGGGCAACGGACTCGTGCAGATTCAAACGAACTAAACGGAAAGATGGAGAACTATGGCTAGACCGATTCCTCTGGAGTTGCCCAAGCGCGACGCGCGAGAAGAACTGCACTCCCGGCTAGAGAAGGCGCCGGCGGAGCATGCCGAAGCGATCCTGGCCGGTTTTGAAGTGCTGCAAGGTCTGCACGACCGCGGCGTTCTCGAATTGCTGCGAGGCGTGCTTGACGGCGGTAACAAGATTCTTGAAATCGTTGTAGAGGCAACCAAAACGCCGGAAGCGATTCGCGGCATCCGCAATCTCGTGATTATGACCAAGATCTTTGGATCGATCGATCCAGAATTACTAAAGAAACTTGCCGAGGCCATTCCTGACGTCCTTGTGGGTGAAGCGAAGGCGCAAGAAACAGAGCCACCAGGCTTCTGGGAAGTCTTGCACATACTTCGCAGTAAGAACCTGCGTCGCGGCCTTGCGGTTGTGAATAACCTGCTTGAAGCGTTGGGGAGGAATTTCTCCAGTGAAAAAAGTTGACCGCTCTAACTGTCAAAAACTCCCCAGGATTTGCATGCACGTGCCAGTGCGTTTGAGGCGCCGGAGAGTAGATCGATTGGATTCTTGTTAATCGGGTTTAAGTTCTTCAAAGTGTTTCTGTAAGCGCTGTCGCGCACGCTTCCTCGGTGTAGACAGGGGAGCGCCTGGCGTATTCAGCGCCAGGTGCGAGAGCCTGATTGTTCCTTATTCCTTCTGCGTTGAATAAACAAACTCAACGCCGAAGTTATCACCGGGGTAGAACCACGCCTTCAGGGCTTCTGGTTGGCCGGAGGGCCGCTCTTCGAGCTGCAGGATCGCATTGTCCGGGGTTTCCGTCCGAAAGCCCGGAATCCCTTGGATGGTTGTAATCACATGCATCTCGTCAGCGTCGTAAATTGCAACGAGAGTGCGATCGTTGGAATCCAGCAGTTTGAATGCGTAGGTGCCTGCGGGAAGCACCTTCCCAGGAACCTGAATGGGTTCGTTGACAGTCACGATGGTTTTCTTATCTGATACGTCGGCCCGAACCTTGGGGACAAAGAAGGTTCCCGCTAACAGCATCAGGCAGATAATTCCACTGAACATTTTGCGGTACATAGTTAAATCTCCTTTCTTAGAGATACGCGCTTCAAAGTTCATATTGCCGCGGAATTTAGTTCGAGATATAAAAAGGCATTCTTGATGCCAAACTGCATGGAAGACGACCCCCCGAAGGGTTGTATCTTCAATGACTTAAGGTTGTGGCGTCATTTTCGCAAAATGCAGACTTCGGTGGCGCGTCTGTCGTTTGGCACGCTGTCAGAATGATGGACGCAATACTATCCTTTTGAGATAGGTCTTGGCTGAATCAGCCATCGTTAGAATGGCTGCTCCAAGCATGATGGAGTCCTTGACCACGAGGAGTCCCGGAAGTGCGAGAAACGGAAATCCGTGCACCGAATTCCCTGCGCCTGAAACCCAAGCCTCCGGGGTTGTAACGAGGAAAGAGAGGGTTGAACAGGCCATTAAAATCACGAGGAAACTGCCTACCGCAGCAACCTGGGGGAAAAGTGGATGGAGAGCGATGAGTATCCCCAAGCCGACAATGACGCAACCCAATCCATAGGAAAAAACATAAGTCCCGTTCGTCTCGTTCCACTCATGACTGGCGATGTTCAATCCGCCCGCTGGATTGTGCTCGCGATACTCGGGCGCCGGATGATGGTAGAAAAAGTTCATGAGCGGACTGTTCGCAACAAAAGGCACGATTCCTTCCGCTTCATAATTCGTGGCTTTTAGACCGCCAATCCAGCAAAGAACGATTACCAGTCCCAAACGGAGCATGCCGAAACCAACGCGATCCAACCGAGCGGCCATGCCGTAGAAAGATCTGATTACACCTGTGCGCTCGTCATGAGCAGCGCGGGCTAGGGATTCGTGAGCTGACGATCCTTGTGTCGATGTACCAATCATGGTTGGTTCCTTTCTGTTTCTGGATCTGGCGTTCCTTTCGGTGGCGATTCCTTGGTTTGTTACTTTCTTGAGGCTCCAGGAGAAAAACAGGCACCACTACCTTGAAGTGCTAATCAGCTTGCCGCAACATTCGGGACGTTGGGGCAAGTTGGAGCTATTCCAGTCACCACCAAGAGCCTGAACGAGCGTGACGGCGTCTACCATGCGGCGGCCGAGAATATTTACCGAAGTGAGTTCGTCTGAGAGAGCCGCACTTTGAGCGGTTGTTACTTCGAGGTAGCTGGTGACGCCGCCCTTGTAGCGCGTGATGGCGAGTTCCAGATATTTCTGAGCTGCCGCGACGGCTTTGTCCTGAACCTGAGCTTCGTGTTCGAGGATCCGCAATGCAGCTACGTTGTCCTCGACCTGCTGGAA
>WNFL01006157.1_pt1 | contig 17927 bp, 18 predicted proteins | sample 5400361 | NCBI WGS metagenome assembly WNFL01 (sample SAMN13153351, study PRJNA577476) | soil metagenome | isolation source: 40 cm soil on Douglas fir-dominated hillslope | place: USA:California | collected 2013-09-17 | reverse complement strand
GTAGTACCGGGTCTCGCCGAAGCAACTCGTCGGAATCCCGACCTTTTCTTCGTAGTGGAGCGAAACGCGTTTGCCCATCACCTTGTTGATCTGTTCGGCGGTTGCATCGTCCCAGACCGTGAAGAAGAACTTCTCGGACATCGAGCCGGGCATCGACACCATCGCCAATTCTCCCTCCCAGGTCTTGCACAGCCATCCTTTGTTGGAGAATTTCTGAATCCACCCGGCGCGCTCGCCTTCCGAGTAGCTCCAATTGAACACGATCAGGAAGTATCCGGCGACGAGCAGGGCGATCGCGATCAGGACCGCTGCGATTCTCATGGCTCACTCTCCTCGAGTTTGCTTCACGGTGTAGCGGCATCCTCAGGCACGAAGAACCGGGGACTTCATAGACGCTGCTCGACCCATCCCTTGACCGACTGCAGGGCTCCCACCAGTTTCGATGCGTCGCTGCCTCCGGCCTGGGCCATATCCGGCCGGCCCCCGCCCTTCCCGCCCACCTGTTGTGCGACGAAATTGACGAGCTCGCCGGCCTTGAGCCTCGCGGTGAAGTCGGCCGTGACACCGGCGATCAGGCTCACCTTTCCGCCTTCGGTCGAGCCGAGCACGATCGCGGCGGATTTCAGCTTGTCCTTGAGTTTGTCGAGCGTCTCACGCAGCGTTTTTGCGTCGGCGCCGTCGAGTGACGCCGCAAGCACCTTGATTCCCTTTACCTCGACAGCCTGCGCCGCGAGATCGTCCCCCTGGCTGGCCGCGAGCCTGGACTTCAATCGCGCGAGCTCCTTTTCCAGCATCCTTTTCTCCTCGCGCTCCGCCTTGAGCTTTTCCTTCAATGCGTCGCCCGACGCCTGATAGAACCCTTCGACGAAATGCCGCTCGTCTTCCATCATCTGCACCCAGGCGAGCGCGCCCTCGCCGGTGGTCGCCTCGACGCGGCGCACGCCCGCCGCCACGCCGCCCTGGGAGGTGATCTTGAAAAAGCCGATGTCGCCGGTGCGGGCAACGTGCGTGCCGCCGCACAGCTCGCGCGAGAAGCCGATGTCGAGCACGCGCACTTCGTCGCCGTACTTCTCGCCGAACAAGGCCATGGCGCCGCTCCTGACCGCGTCGTCGAACTTCATGATGCGGGCCGAAGTCGCCTCGTTTCTGAGAATTTCCGCATTGACCATTGCTTCGATGCGACGGACTTGCTCATGGGTCATAGCCGCTTCATGCGAGAAATCGAATCGCGTCTTGTCGGCATCCACCAGCGAGCCCTTTTGCTGCACGTGCGGCCCCAGCACCTCGCGCAGGGCCTTGTGCATCAGGTGCGTGGCCGAGTGATTGCGCATGGTGCGCGCGCGTCGCGGCGAGTCCACGTGCGCCGATACCCTATCGCCCACGGCGAGCCGCCCGGTCGCGAGCGCGCCGTGGTGGCCGAACACTTCAGGCTGGATTTTCTGCGTGTCGGAGACGACGAAAGTGCCGCCCGCGGCGACGAGCTCGCCGGCGTCGCCCACCTGGCCGCCCGATTCGGCGTAGAACGGGGTCTTGTCCAGCACGACGATGGCGGCTTCGCCCGCCGCGATGGCCGGCACCGAAGTCCCTTCCCTGTAGAGGGCCGACACTTTGGCGTCATCGAGTGCAAGGGTGTCATAGCCGCGGAACTCGGTCGCGCGGCCGGAATACTCGACGCCGGCGTCCATCTTGAACTTGCCCGCGGCGCGGGCGCGCTCGCGCTGGCGTTGCATCGCCGCTTCGAATCCCGCGTGGTCGATCATGATGCCGCGCTCGCGCGCCATGTCCGCGGTGAGGTCCACCGGAAAACCGTAGGTGTCGTAGAGCTGGAACACCGTTTCGCCGTCGAGCATCCGGTCCTCGCGGTGCAGCGCGCCCTCCAGCACTTTCATGCCGTTCTCCAGCGTCTCGGCAAAGCGCTCCTCCTCCGCCTTGAGCACCTGGGTGACGCGTTCCTTCGCTCGCGGCAACTCCGGATAGGCGTCGCCCATCACGCGCGAGAGGTCCGCGACGAGACGGTGAAAGAAGGGCTCCCTGCGCCCGAGCTTGTAGCCGTGGCGGATGGCACGCCGGACGATGCGGCGAAGCACGTAGCCGCGGCCTTCGTTTCCGGGAATGACGCCGTCCACGACGAGAAAGGAGCAGGCGCGGATGTGGTCCGCGATCACTTTCAGAGAATTGTTCGCGAGGTCTTTCGTCCCCGTCTCCCGCGCCGAGGCGCGTATCAGGTCCCGGAACAGGTCGATCTCGTAGTTCGAATGCACGCCCTGCAACACCGCGGCGATTCGCTCCAGGCCCATGCCGGTGTCCACGCAAGGCTTGGGCAAGGGCGTCATCGCGCCTTTGTCGTCGCGATTGAATTGCATGAACACGAGATTCCAGATCTCGATGTAGCGGTCGCCCTCCGCGTCGCTCGACCCGGGAGAACCGCCGGCGATACCGGCCCCGTGATCGTAGAAAATCTCGCTGCACGGGCCGCAGGGACCGGTATCGGCCATCTGCCAGAAATTGTCGCTCTGGTATTTCGGGCCGCCGGGCTTGTCGCCGATGCGGATGCAGCGCCCTTTCGGAACGCCGATCTCTTTGGTCCAAAGATCGTAAGCCTCGCTGTCCTCGTGGTACACCGTCGTCCACAAGCGTTTCGCCGGCAGCTCGTACACCTTGGTCAGCAGGTCCCAGGCATAGCGGATCGCGTCGCGCTTGAAGTAATCGCCGAAAGAAAAGTTGCCGAGCATCTCGAAGAAGGTGTGGTGCCGCGCGGTGTAGCCGACGTTCTCGAGATCGTTGTGCTTGCCGCCCGCGCGCAAGCTCCGTTGAGAGGTGGCTGCGCGCTTGTACGCTCGCGTTTCCCTGCCGAGGAACACGTCCTTGAACTGCACCATGCCAGAATTGGTGAAAAGTAGGGTAGGGTCGTTTGCCGGAACGAGCGGGCTCGAAGCGACGACCGTGTGGCCCCGCTCTTCGAAAAACTTCAGAAACCTCGCCCTGATGTCGGACGATTTCATGAAATCCTGAGACAACTCCTTGAAGCGCTTGATTTTCGCCCGATTTCCCGGTTCGCGCAACGACTCTTCCGGATTGAGTTAAGCTGAGCGCCGCATGCTGGGACGGATACTCAAAGATCTGTTCGCGTCCAAGGGCAGCTCGCGGCCCGGGCAGACCGTCTTCGAAGCCGGCGTGGACGCGTATAAAGCGGGCAAGCTCGCCGCCGCCGCGGAGCATTTTGCCGGCGCGCTGCGTGCCGAACCCGAAAACGTTCAGGCGCACAACTACGCAGGCGGGATCGATTTGCGGACGGGACGCTACCGCGAGGCGATCGAGCACTTCGCGCGTGCCCGCTTGCTCGACCCGCAAAAGGCCGAATACTGCTTCGGCGAGGCCCTGGCGCACCGAGAGCTGGGCGCGACCGAGGCCGCGCGCGAATGCTGCGAAAAAGCGCTCGCACTCGACCCCGGGCTGGCCCCTGTACATGACTTGCTCGCGAGTCTCAACCTTCCCGGACCCGACTATCTCGAGACTATCTCGATGTTCCATTCGCTTTTGCGCCCGCGCACCTACCTGGAGATCGGCGTCGAGAGCGGGCAATCGATCGCGCTCGCCCGGCGGGAAACGCGCGCGATCGGTATCGACCCCGAGCCCGAGATCACAAAGCGGCTCGCTCCCGACACGAGCATACGTGTCACCACGAGCGACGCATACTTCGCTTCCCACGACGTGCTGGCGGAGTTCGGCGGCTTGCCTATTGATCTCGCTTTCATCGACGGGATGCACCACTTTGAATTTGCGCTGCGCGACTTCATCAACATCGAGAAGCACTGCACGTCACAATCGACGATACTAATTCACGACTGTTACCCCTTGTCCCGCCAGACCGCCGAACGAGAGCGCCGAACCAAATTCTGGAGCGGCGACATATGGAGGCTCGTCCTCATCCTGAGGAAATATCGCCCCGACCTGAGCGTGAAAGTGATCGGCACGGCGCCGACCGGCCTGGGCGTCGTGCGCGGACTCGACCCCGGTTCGAGAGTCCTGCAGGAGAAGTACGATGTGATCGTCGGGGAGTTCCTCGCGCTCGACTATTCGGTGCTCGACGCCGACAAGCCGGGAATGCTCGCCTTGTATCCCAACGACTGGGAGAAGCTGAAGGCGATTCTGCAGTAGGGGTCTGGGCCGTTGCGCCTTTTGGCGCGACGCTAGTGCGCGCCGGCCCTCTCCTGTGCCGACGCGATGTCGAATTCGCGCAACCATCGCTCGAGCCCCGTCGAAGCCCCGTCTAGCTTTCGCAATTGCCGGAGGGCGATGCGGCACGCAGTGCGTTGCCTGCGGGTGGAGTAAGCCGGCGGATCCGGTTCTTTTCCCGCTCGGACCGCAGCCGTAACCTCGCGCTTGGTGCGCAGAAGATCGGCGTCGCCGAAGCGCTCGAGCAGCGCCTGGAATCGAGCGAACTCGGCTCGATCGAGCGGCTTGCTCCGGCCCTCCTCGTCCTGCACCGGATTGGGCGGATAGAGACTCAAGCACGGCAGCCATCCTTTGGGGACTGTGACATCGGCAGCGTGCGTTCGGCTCTGCCGCACGAAGCGGGGCAGCAGGTGAGTGTGCGGGCCCGTGGGGGGCGGTGAGCCTTTCACGCCGATTCTCTCAAAGACCTCGATGCGACCGAGCCGTGACAGCATCACGCGATGCGGGCTGCGCTGCGCGAGAAATTCGAAGAGCGGCGCGTTCGCGAGCAGTGGGACATCGCCCGCCGCGCGCAAGGCCGCGAGCACCGCGGGATCCGCGGTGCGCACGCAGAAATCGCAGTTTGCGAGCCCGAGGCCGAGGTCGAACAGCGTACAGTCGCGGTCCTCCGGCCGCAGGGCCTCGCGATCGGCACCCAGCTCGGTCACGCGCGCGTTCCCGGTCATGCGCCCCTGGGACTCCGGCAGGCACAGCGCGACGCCGTGCAGCCACAGGTCGCTTCTCGCGCTGAGAAGCTCGTACGCGAATGCGCGGCAATGCTCGTTCAGCCGGACCGCGATGGCTCCCCCGGCGGTCACCACCTCGAACTCCCGCGCGTCGGCCGCTTCGGGGGGCCCGCGATGGAATTCCGCGATCGCACCGAACGCACCGATGCTCCAGCTGCTTTTCGCAGATCGCAAATGGCGGGCGACGAGTTCGCGCAAATCGCTCACGCCTTCGCTCAGTACAACATGCCCACCACCGAACCCGCCACGCAGGTCGCCAGCGTTCCGGACACGATGGTCTTTCCGCCCAGCGAAACGATCTCGTCGCGGCGCTCCGGCGCCATGGTCGCGAGGCCTCCGATCATGATACCGAGGCTGCCGAAATTGGCGAAGCCGCACAGCGCGTAAGTCATCATCAGGCGGCTGCGGGGACTGAGCGCGCTTTCGGGAAGCCTCGCAAGATCGATGTAGGCGAGCAGCTCGTTCAGCACGGTCTTGGTTCCCATCAACGCCCCCGCGCTCGTGGCTTCCGCCCATGGGATGCCCATGACCCAGACCAGGGGCGCCATCGCCATCCCGAGCACGCGCTGCAGCGTGACCGGCGCTCCGGCCAGCTGCGGAAGCAGCGCGAGAACCTGATTGGCGAGGCTCACCAGCGCCACCAGCACGACCAGCATCGCGACGATGTTGACGAGGAGCTGCACGCCATCGACCGTGCCGCGCGTGACCGCGTCCATGCTCGAGGTTGTGGCCTGGGGCTCGAGCTTCCCTTCGGTCGCAGGCGCGTCCGCGGGAACCGGAACCATGAGCACGGAGATCGCAATCGCAGCCGGCGTGCTGATGATGGAGGCGATGAGAATGTGCCCCAGCGCGTCGGGAACCACCTTCGACAGGATGCTCGCGTAGAGCGCCATCACGGTGCCGGCGACGGTCGCCATGCCGCAGCTCATGAGGATGAAGAGCTCCCCGCGGCTCATGTTGCGGATGTAGGGTTTCACCACCAACGGCGCCTCGACCATGCCGACGAACACGTTCGCCGCAGAGGACAGGCCGATCGCGCCGCCGACGCCCATGGTTTTTTGCAGGAGAATCGAAAACACGTTCACGATCCAGGGGAGCACCCGCCAGTAGAAGAGCAGCGCCGACAGCGCGCTCACGACGAGCACCAGCGGCAGCGCCCTGAACGCGAGCACGAAGCTCGCACCCGGATAGGTCTCGGCGAACGGAAGCGGCCCACCGCCCAGAAAACCGAACACGAACGCGGTCCCGTCCTGGGTCGCCTTTTCAAGCGCCATGAGGGCATCGTTGAGGACGAGGAAAACGTCCTTGGCGTAAGGCGCCTTCAACAGCACCAGTCCCAGCCCGAAGGTCAGCAGCATGCCGGCGATAACCGGCCGCCAGGCGACGGTTCTGCGGTTTTCGCTGAAAACCCAGGCGAGGACGTGCAGCAGAAAAAATCCGAACAGGCTGTGAAGGATGAGCCCGAAGTCCATTCGGCGAATCCGCGCTCGATCAGCCGAGGTTCACGCCGAGCAGCTTGCCGACCATGTAGGTCAATGCACCGGCACCGCCCCCGATCGAGAGCATGCGGAAACCGCCGTAAAGCGCGCTGCGGCCCGTGAACAGGCTGAGCGTCGCGCCGACGGCGAACAGAGCGCAGGCCGTTGCGGCGATCGAAACACCGAACGCCGTATTGCCCTTCAACAGCAGGAAAGGCAGCAGCGGGACCAGTGCGCCCACGGAAAAGGAGAACAAGGAGGAAATCGCCGCGCCCCAGGGCGAGGCGAGATCATCGGGATTGAGCCCCAGCTCCTCGCGCGCGAGCGTATCAAGCGCATGCTCAGGATCGGCGATGATCTTGCGGGCCACGGCCAGCGCTTCGTCCTTGGGCAATCCCCGCGCGGCGTAGATCATGGCCAGCTCCTGCGCCTCCTGCTCGGGATACTCTTCCAGTTCCTGCCTCTCCAGTCCGATCTGGTATTCGAACATCTCGCGCTGCGAGCGCACCGACACGTACTCCCCGGCCGCCATCGAGAACGCCCCGGCGAGCAGTCCCGCCGCGCCTGAAAGCAGGATCACGCCATCGGCACCCGTAGCGCCCGCCACGCCGAGTATGAGGCTGCAATTGGATACCAGCCCGTCGTTTATGCCGAACACCGCGGCGCGCAGGTTGCTTCCTGCGCCAACCCTGTGGCGCTTGCCGATCTCCCCAACGGAAACCGGCGCCAGATGCCCCGGGGCGGGATGCGTGTATATCGACAGGCCGCGCACCTTCATTGCGGCGAGGATGCTGCGCATCGCCTCGGGCCCGCGGTTCCGGATCAGCGCCGCGGCGATGCGCGCGCGCAGGCTTGGAACATAGGCGGGGGGCGCGCTTTTCATGGAGCGCGCCCAGATCGCGGCCTGGTGCTCGGCCTCGCCGGCAAGTTCGCGGAACAGCGCCTCGCGCGCGGTTCCGCGCTCGGCCTCGGACATGACCCGGTAGAGATACGCCGAGCGCATCTCCTCGAACCATGCGTCGGTCGCTTTGTCTCTCATTTTCGGGAGCCCGGTTGGGGGTGGAATCTATGCAGGAACCGGTAAGGACGTCCGGAGATCGGGGACGGGTTGTGGCTGTGGCGCACGTACATGATGGAGCGAATTCTAGTCCCGCATCGATTTGCGCGTCGCCGGCCTCCTCTCAGTCGTCTTCGCCGCCGATCGCCGCGCGAATCGCATCGAAGGAAAACCCCCGCGATTGCAGAAAGCGCATCTGTTTGGCGCGCTCCTCGCGGGTCTTGGGCGCGACCCGGAATTTCCTGCGCCAGACTTCGCGCGCGCGCTCGAGCTCGGTCGCGCGCGCGGCCCCGGATGCCTGCTCGGCGAGCTCCTTACCGAGACCCTTCGCGCGCAACTCGTGCGCGATGCGCGCCGCTCCGTACTTGCGTGAAAGCGCGTGCGCGCGCGATTCCGCGTAGCGCTCGTCGGACAGGAGCCTGAGTCGGGACAGGTCTTCCAGCAGAGCTTCGAGCTCCTCCTCGGGACCGCCGTACGTCCGGAGCTTCCGGGCCAGCTCGGCTAAGCTGTGCTCGCGCCGCGCGAGCAGCCGCAGGGCCCGCTCGCGCAGGCTGGGCTCGCGCCGCATCGACCGCCTAGACCTCGGCGGTGACGGGAGCCAATGCCTCCGGATTCTTGATGCCGAGCTTCTCGCGGATTTTCGCCTCGATTTCGGCGGCGAGCTCCGGGTTCTCCTTCAGGAAGTCGCGTGCGTTGTCCTTGCCCTGGCCGATGCGGTCCTTCTTGTACTGATACCAGGCGCCGGACTTGTCGACCACGCCGCAGTTGACCCCAAGCTCGAGGATCTCGCCTTCGAGCGACACCCCTTCGCCGTAGAGAATATCGAACAGCGCCTCGCGGAACGGCGGCGCGACCTTGTTCTTCACCACCTTCACTCGGGTTTCGGAGCCGATCACCTCGTCGCCGCGCTTGATGCTGCCGATGCGCCGGATGTCGAGGCGGCACGACGCGTAGAACTTGAGCGCGTTGCCACCAGTGGTCGTCTCGGGGTTGCCGAACATGACGCCGATCTTCATGCGGATCTGGTTGATGAAGATGACGAGCGTGTTGGTGCGCTTGATGTTGGAGGTGAGCTTCCGGAGCGCCTGGCTCATCAACCTCGCCTGCAGACCCATCTGCGGCTCGCCCATTTCGCCCTCGATCTCGGCCTTGGGAGTCAACGCCGCGACCGAGTCGATCACGATCACGTCGACCGACCCCGAGCGCACCAGCATGTCGGCGATCTCCAGGGCCTGCTCGCCGGTGTCGGGCTGGGAAATCAGCAGCTCGTCGATCTTGACGCCCAACTTGGCCGCGTATTGCGGATCGAGCGCGTTCTCGGCGTCGATGAAGGCCGCTGTGCCGCCCAGCTTCTGCGCCTGGGCGATCACCGAAAGCGTGAGGGTCGTCTTCCCCGAGGACTCGGGCCCGTAGATCTCGACCACGCGGCCGCGCGGCAATCCGCCCACCCCGAGCGCGATGTCCAGGCCCAGAGATCCGGTCGACACCACCTGCACGTCCTGCGCGGCCTGAGAGTCCATCTTCATGATGGAACCCTTGCCGAACTGCTTTTCGATCTGGGCCAGAGCGGCCTGCAGGGCCTTGGCCTTGGCTTCTTCCATGACTTTCCCTTCGTTGACCATTTTGATTATCTCCTATATTCGTGCGTTGAAGCGGGCGCCCGCCGCCGTCATCTTCGCCGCCCGGACGCCATTTCAGCGTTCCCAACGCGCAAAGCGAGAAGCCGGTTGACCTGGATTTTTATACAGGTTCGGGAGAAATGCAAGCCCTCGTGACAAATCAATGACTTAGACCATCAACATTGAACGGGAATAGAATCGCGCCTATGTCCATGCCCTGGGAAGTACTGAACGCCGACGCGCTCCGCGAAGCCCGTCTCGTCGCGGAGCCCTTCCCCTATCTCATCGTCGACAACCTCATCCGCCCCGAGGTCCTCGCCGAGGTGGTCGGAAGCTTTCCGCGCATCGACAAGCGCGGCAGTTTTCCGCCGGAAGCGGTTTCGTGCTCGGGACGGTTCGCGACGCTCATGGCCGAGATGCACAGCGTCGAGCTGAGGGACTTGGTCGGCGAGCGCCTGGGCATGGATCTGAAGGGCAGACCTCCGATGCTCACCGTTCGCGGCCGCACCGGGAAAAAGGACGGCCGGATCCACGCCGATTCGAAATCCAAGCTGGTCACGGTTCTTCTCTACCTGAACCCCGGCTGGAGCGCGCCCGAAGGGCGGCTCCGGCTCCTCTACAACGACCACGACCTGACTCGCTACGCCGCCGAGATATCGCCCGACGCCGGACGGTGCCTGATTTTCATGGTCACCCCGAACTGCTGGCACGGACACGAGCCCTTCGAGGGCGAGCGGCGCACAATCCAGCTCAACTACGTCACATCCGAAGAAGCTCGCGAGCGTGACCTGAAGCGGCATCGCTTCAGCGCATTCCTGAAAGGGCTCTTTTCGAGGAAAGATGAAAAGAGTCCTGCTCATTAAGCTGACGTCGCTGGGCGACCTGATCCACGCGCTGCCGGCTCTGAGCGACGCCCAAAGCGCCCGTCCCGGGCTCGAGTTCGACTGGGTCATCGACGAGAACTTTCAGGAGATCGCCGGGTGGCATCCGGCGGTGAGAGGCGTCATCACGACCAATCACCGCGAATGGCGCGAAGCCTTGGCGAAACCCTCGACGCACGGCTCCATTTCCAAGACGATCGAAGAGATCCGGGCGAACGAATACGACCTGGTCATCGACGGGCAGGGCAACTTCAAGACCGCCTTGCTTTCTCTGTTCTCCAAGGGTCCGCGCGCCGGCTTCGACAGCCATTCGGTGCGCGAATGGATCGCTCACCTCGCCTACCAGCGGCGGTTCGCCGCGTCGAAGAACGCGCACGCCATCGAGCGCTTGAGGCGCTTGTTTGCCTCCGCCCTGGACTATCCGATTCCCGCCTCTCCACCCGATTTCCGAATTCGAAGGGAGAGATTCATCAAGCCGAAACTCGATCTTCCCGGCGGGTATCTCGTGTTCGTCCACAACGCGAGCTGGAAAACGAAGCTCTGGCCCGAAAGGCATTGGATAGCTCTAATCGGGAAGTCGGTTCAGGCGGGATTTCGCGTGCTTCTCCCCTGGGGAAACGCCAGGGAGGAAGCCCGGGCGAAGCGCCTGGCGATCGGCCCCGGGGTCCAGGTCCTGCCCAGGCTGAGCCTTTCGGAAATCGGCTACGTGATCGAGAGGGCCAGGGCCTGCGTCTGCATGGACACCGGCTTGAGCCACCTGGCGGCGGCCCTTGACGTGCCCTCGATCACTCTCTATGGCTCGACCGACTCCGGGCTCATCGGCGCATCGGGCGCCTCGCAGGTGCACCTGCGATCCGATCTTCCCTGCTCGCCCTGTCGGGCAAAGACCTGCCGCTACAGCTCGGGGGACAATCCCTGCCTGGAGCAAATCGGTCCGGAAAGGGTGTTCGGGGAACTGCTGCGTCTGACCGGATCCGCAACCGCCCTCAGGCAAGTCCCAGTCTCACCGGTATCCGCCTCGGCCCGAAAGCCTTCTTGAAGGGCTCGAAGCGCCCGGCGATCGCCCCTCGGCACTGCTTGCACCTGCCATCCCCGGTGAGCCGATAGTCCAGGATGCTGTACCAGTCGCGAGCGATCACGGCGCTGCCGCAGCCCGGGCAGTAAGTCGATCCGCCCTCGGGGTCGTGGACGTTGCCTGTGTACACGTAGCGCAGGCCGTGCCCCAGCGCGATCGCGCGCGCGCGCGTCAGCGTCGCAGCCGGAGTAGGAGGAATGTCGGTCATCTTGTAGTCGGGATGGAAGGCGGTGAAGTGCAGCGGCACCTCGGGTCCGAGCTCTTTGGCGATCCAGCGGCATTCGGCGTCGATCTCCGCATCGCCGTCGTTCCTCCCGGGGATGAGCAGCGTGGTGATCTCGAACCAGACTTCGGTCTCGTGCTCGAGGTAGGCGAGCGTGTCGAGCACGTCCTTCAGGTGCGCACTGCAGGTGCGGAAATAAAAGTCCTCGGAGAAGGCCTTCAAGTCGACATTGGCCGCGTCCATCTTGGCGTAGAACTCGCGCCGCGGCCGGTCGTGCATGTAGCCGGCGGTCACGGCCACCGCCTTGACGCCGACCTCGCGGCAGGCATCGGCGACGTCCATCGCGTACTCGGCGAAGATCACCGGGTCGTTGTAAGTGAACGCGACGCTGCGGCACCCGTAGTCGAGCGCGGCGCGCGCGAGTTGTTCCGGGCTCGCTGCATCGGCCAGCGTGTCCACGTCGCGCGACTTGGAAATGTCCCAGTTCTGGCAGAACTTGCAGGCGAGATTGCAGCCCGCAGTGCCGAAGGAGAGGATGCTCGAGCCGGGGTAGAAATGGTTGAGCGGCTTCTTTTCCACAGGGTCGATGCAAAAGCCCGAAGAGCGTCCGTAAGTGGTCAGCACCATTTTGTCGTGCTCGCGCATGCGCACGAAACACGCGCCGCGCTGGCCTTCGTGCAGCCGGCAGTCGCGCGGGCACAGGTCGCACTGCAGTCTCCCGTCCTCCAGCATGTGCCACCAGCGGCCGATATAGGGGTTTTCGGGCACGGCGTTCATTGGCAAAACTCCGCCTCGCGCCACTTGAGCACGGTGTAACGCTTCACCCGGCAGCGCCGGATGTCGGTGTCCGCCGCAATCCCCGCCTTTCGCTTGAGGTGCGCGATGAACTGCTCCGAATCGGGCAACCCCTCCCAGACCTGCGGCAGGAAGGTCGCGCGCCTGCCCTCCTCGCTCTGTTCGAGAATGAGGCCGTCCACCCCGGGGCGCAGCCGCCCGATGAGATCGGCGTGGTCCTCGAACGCGAGGCGCTTGGGCGTCGACAGCAGCGACACTTCGATGTCGGTGCGCGCGAACTCGTCGGGAGTGAGCGGCTTGAAGCGCGTGTCCTCGAGCGCCGCGGCGCGGGCGTTCTCGGCGACGTCCGAGGCGAGCGGCCGCTGCGCCTCGAGCGCGCCTACGCAGCCGCGCAGCTCTTCGTCTTGCATGAGGGTGACGAAGGTCGCACGCGATTCACGGAGCCAGGGCTCCTCGGCGACCGGTGCGCCGGGCTCCCCACCCGTACCGAGCGCGGCGGAGATCGACTGACGCGCGATCTGCAGCAACCTTCTTCCGTGGTCCGCCTCGTAGCGCAGATTTTCCGGGGCAAGCGCGAAAGAGGCGTAGCCGACGACCCGGCTCCTGTCGCCGGCGGTGTCGCCGGAGTTCCGGCAGTCGAGCAGTTTCGGCGCGAGTCCCTTGCGCTTGGCCGCTATCAGCATGCCCGCCACGGGCGTCGCCCCGCAGGCCTGCTCGTGACAGATTCCGGCATCGAAGCCGAGAATCGCGCGAACGGTGGCGCCGTCGATTCTGCGTGCGGCCTCGTACGAATGGTAGTGCGAGAGATCCGAACTGATCACGATCAGGGTCTCTGCGCCGCCCCAGAGGCGCTCCAGCACGTCGGCGACTTTCGCCGGAGCGGCGTCGCCCACCACCAGTGGCACGAGCGAGAATTCGCCCAGGATCCGCTGCAGGAACGGCAGCTGCACTTCCAGCGCATGCTCTTCGGCGTGCGTCGCCGCCGATTCCACGACTTGGGGCAGGCCGCGGATCGAGGCGATCGCCTCTTCGTCCAATGAGATCCGGCCGAGCGGCGTGTCGAATGCGCTCGCCCGCGGCAGCGCGAGGCCCCGCACGGGAACCCGGTGACAGGGACCGAGGATCACGACGCGCCTGACGATGCCGCGCGCCGGGCGCAACCGGTCGTACGCGCTCGCCGCCACCGGTCCGGAATAGATGAAACCGGCGTGAGGGACGATCACCGCCTTGGGGAATCCCGGCGCGAGAGGCGCCTCCTCCGTCTGGTCGAGATAGGAAGAGACTTCTTCGGCGAGCGTGCGCGCGTCCCCGGGATAGAACAGGCTCGCGACCGCGGGCGGGCGCACCTCTGGGTTGGGAAACAAGCTCATGCCCTCAATATAGAGCACGGGGCTCCCGGACCCAAGCCCCGCGCGCGCGCCTTCAGCGTGGCAGCGGTGCGCGGTGCCGGGCGGTCCAGGGCCCGCGCTGCTCGCGCGCCCGCACTTCGCCCGTCATGGCGTCCCCGGCCACGGTCCCCTCGAACGCCATCAGCCGGCCCTTGTAGAGCAGCCCGAAGCGGACCTGCTCGCCCCGCACCGCCAACTCCCTGAGATAGAGCTCGGCGTCGCCGTCGCGCACGAATCCGCCGACGGCGTGGAGTTCCTGGGTGATCTGCAGCATGAGCGGAGCGCCCGCCAGCGATTTGGGCAAAGTGAGCTCCCACGCGCCCTGCACGCGCGCCGGGACGACGTAGTAATACAGCCTCGTCCAGGACGTGCCGCTGATCATCTCCTTTTCGGGGACGTCCATCGAACGCTCCTTGTCGGGCGGCCAGGGCACGAGCGGATAGTCGTGGGACACGATGCGCGTGCCGGGACGCAGCTCGGCGCGGAGCCTCGGCGCGAGCCGCGTCACGAAGCGCGGCAGCAGATAGAGCATCACCACGCTCGCCGACCGGATGTCGGTCTCGAACAGGTCGCCCTGCACGAAGTTGACGCGATCCGCGACGCCTTCGCGCTTCGCTCCGATTCTCGCCATTTCGACGAGCTCGGGCTGCAGCTCGACGCCGACCCCGCGCGCGCCGAAGCGCTTGGCCGCCGTGATCACCAGCCTCCCGTCTCCCGAACCGAGGTCGTAGACCACGTCCTCGGCGCGGATATCGGCGAGCTTCAGCATCTCCTCCACGATCACCCAGGGCGTGGGAACGTAGGGGCCGGCGACGTTGTCCTTCGAGTCGTCGAGGTTCTGCGCGAGAGCGGGCGCGGCGGCGCAGAGCGCCAGCGCGGCCGCAACACGGCGGAAACCCGAATTCATCCTCCTTCTTCCAGTCTTTCGAGCAGACCTTTCAGAGCGAAAACCACCGACTGCCGGCGCACCCTCTCCCGGCCACCCCGGAAACGCCGGGTGACGCTCTCCATCGCGCCCCGTCTCCGCGACCACGCGAAACACACCGTGCCGACGGGTTTCGCCTTCGTGCCGCCAGAGGGCCCCGCGACGCCGGTCACGGCGATCGAAACTTGCGCGCGGCTGCGCGCGAGCGCGCCGGCGGCCATTTCCTTCGCGGTTTCCCGGCTCACCGCGCCGTGCCGCGAGAGAGTCCGCTCGCGCACGCCGAGCACCTCCTTCTTGGCTTCGTTGGAGTAGGTCACGAAGCCGCGGTCGAACCACTCGGAGCTTCCCGAAACGGAAGTCACGGCCTGGGCGATCCAGCCGCCGGTGCAGGACTCGGCCGTCGCGAGCTTCAGATTGCGCTTCTTCAGACGGGCGCCGATCCTTTTCGCGAGCAGCTTGAGCGCATCGCGAGCCATCAGCCGAGGACTCGCTTCAGAACCGCGATCAGGAGCAGGGTGTAGAACGCCGCGACGGTGTCGTCGAACATCACGCCCAGGCCTCCCTTCATCGCGCGGTCGATCTGGCGGATCGGCGCCGGCTTGACCACGTCGAAGAAGCGGAACGCGAAGAACGCAAAGGCCCACCAAGCCCAGCCCGAGGGCGCGAGAAGCAGCACGAGAAGCATCGCGACCACCTCGTCCCAGTTCATGGCGCTGTGATCGGCGATTCCCAGATCGCGCCCGGTGCGCCCGCAGGCCCAGACGCCGATTCCGAAGAAAAGAACGATGACCCCGAAAAGATACAGCGGAACGACGGCCCCGAAGAGAGGCAGCGGCGGCAGCAGCCAGTCGAGCAGAATGAAAAGCGGAAACGCAAGCAGCGTGCCGACGGTGCCCGGTGCCAGCGGCGCGAGCCCCGTTCCGAACCCGAGCGCGATGAAGTGGGCCGGGTGGGCGAAGACGAAACCGGGGGTGAGCCGCGGGATCATGCGAAGTGATCGAAACCCTTGCGCGGACTGGAAACGAGCCTGCCCCGGGCGTCGCGCAGCCTCGCCACGGGGTCGCCGGGTACCGCGACGCCGATGAGGGCGAGGGGGATTTCGAGATCTTTTCCCACTGCTTCGATCTCCGGGCGCTTCGACGTCGGCGCGGTGAACACGAGCTCGTAGTCATCACCGCCGGCGAGCAGGCAATCGTCGGCGAGCGCTTTGTCCGGGCAGCCGGCGATCGCCCTCGCCCGCGGGAGGCTGTCCCAGGCGAGCTCCGCGCCCACGCGGGACACTTCCAGGATATGGCCGAGATCCGCAAGCAGGCCGTCGCCGAGATCGACGCGCGGCTCGGGCGTGTGCAGCCGGGTGAGGCAGGCTTCGAGTGCCGCGCCCTCCAGCTTCACGCGCCCTTTGAGGTGGGCGAGCGCGAGCGCCGCCTCTCCGGTCGCGCCCGAGAGCCAGATATCGTCCCCGGCGAGCGCCGCGTCGCGCTTGAGCGCGAGCCCCGCCGGCACCTCGCCCATCACTGTGACCGAGATCGTGAGGGGCCCTCTGGTCGTGTCCCCGCCGATGAGCTCGGTTCTCCAGCGGCCGGCGAGACGGAAGAACCCCTGAGCGAACGCGGCGATCCACTTCTCGTCGGCCTCCGGCAGCGCGATCGCGAGCGTGGCCCAGCGCGGGCCGGCGCCCATCGCGGCGAGATCCGAGAGATTGACCGCGAGCGCCTTGTGCCCGAGCTTCGCCGGGTCGGCGTCCGGGAAGAAATGGGTTCCGGCCGTCAGCATGTCGCTCGAAACGGCGAGCAGCATTCCCGGGTCGGGCCGGAGGAGCGCGCAGTCATCGCCCACCCCCAGGACCGCCGTCGGCGCTTCCCGGGTGAAGTATTTGCGCACGATGTCGAACTCGGAGGCCACGTCTTCAGGCTTTCCTCTCCTGCGGGCGCAGCTCGGACACGAGCTTGTCGAGCACGCCGTTCACGTACTTGTGGCCGTCGGTGCCGCCGAAGTCCTTGGCGAGCTCGATCGCCTCGTTGATCACGACCTTGTATGGGATATCGGTCGCGTTTTTCAGCTCGAACGCCGCGAGCAGCAGGATGCCGCGCTCCACCGGCGAGAGCTCTTTGAGCTTGCGGTCGAGCACGGGCGCGATCAGGCGCTCGAGCGAGGCGGCGTGCGCTATCGTGCCCTGCAGGAGCCGCGCGAAATACTCGGCGTCTGCCTTGCCGAAGCCCTTCGATTCGGCGAGCTGGGACTGAAGTCCGGCCGCGTCGTCGCCCGCGAGCTGCCACGCGTAGAGGCCCTGCAGCGCGAGCTCGCGCGAACGGCGCCGCGCCGATTTCATTTGTGGCTCTTCGCGATGCTCTTGGAGAGGTTCGCCATTTCCACCGCGACCTCGGCGCAGTCCCGGCCTTTTTGCGCAGCGCGCGCCCTCGCCTGTTCCTCGGTGTCGGTGGTGAGAATGCCGTTTGCGACCGGGATGCCGCTGTCGAGCTGGACCTGCATGAGGCCTGAGGCGGATTCGTTCGCGACGACGTCGAAATGGTGTGTCTCGCCGCGGATCACCGCGCCGAGCGCGATCAGCGCGTCGTACTTTTCCGTGTTGGCGAGCTTCTGCAGGGCGAGCGGCGCTTCGAGCGCACCCGGCACGCTGACCACCGTAAGGGCGGTCACGCGCAATTCCCCGAGCCGCTTGCGGCAGGCTTCCAGCATCGCGACGCCGATGCGCTCGTTGAAGCGCGAGCGCACGATCCCGACGCGCAGGCCCTCCCCGCTCGAGTCGGGCTCGATCTCCGCCATCAGCCGTCCCGCGCCTTGGCGGCCTTTTCGACGTAGCCCGCGATCTCCAGCTCCCACCCGGCCATACTCGGCATCTTGCGGGGCGAGGCCATGAGGCGCATCTTGCCGACCTTGAGATCGCGCAGGATCTGCGCACCGATTCCGTAGGTGAGGAAATCCATCTTCGAGGGCCCTTCGGGCCGCTCGGGCGAAGCGACGCGCTCGATGAGCTGGGACGCGCTCTCCGCGCAGTTGAGCAGCACCAAGACGCCTTTGCCCTCGGCGGCGATGCGCTCGAGCGCGTCGGGCACCGACCAGGAGTGCGCCCGGGGGCCGGCCTCGAGCAGGTCGAGCACGGAGAGCGGCGCGTGCACGCGCACCAGCGTCTCCTTGCCGGGCAGGATCTCGCCGCGAACGAGCGCGAGCTGGGTCTCCCCGCTGATCTTTTCGAGGTAGGCGATGAGCCGGAACGGCCCGAAGCGCGTCTCGATCACGCGCTCGGTCACGCGCTTGATGAGCGATTCGTTCTGGCTCCGGAAGTGGATGAGATCGGCGATCGAGCCGATCTTGAGCCCGTGATGTTTCGAGAATTCGATCAGGTCGGGCAGGCGCGCCATGCTTCCGTCGTCTTTCATGATCTCGCACAGCACCGCCGCCGGATGAAGTCCGGCGAGCTGCGCGAGGTCGCAGCAGGCCTCGGTGTGCCCGGCGCGCACCAGCACCCCGCCTGCCTGCGCGATGAGCGGGAACACGTGGCCCGGC
>WNFL01114834.1_pt1 | contig 17934 bp, 19 predicted proteins | sample 5400361 | NCBI WGS metagenome assembly WNFL01 (sample SAMN13153351, study PRJNA577476) | soil metagenome | isolation source: 40 cm soil on Douglas fir-dominated hillslope | place: USA:California | collected 2013-09-17 | reverse complement strand
TAAACACTTCTGAGGATGGTCTTCAGAAGACTAAAAATCATTTATTTAGAAAGGAATTAATAACATGTTATTCGCTCCCAAAGAAAAAGGTCAGGGTCTGGTTGAGTACGCGATCATTCTCGCGCTCATCGCCATCGTCGTAATTGCTGTTATGACCACCCTCGGCAAGAAGGTCAATAATACCTTCAACAGCATCGGCAACTCCTTGACCGTGTAATTTCAAGGTTTCTATAAAACAAAAGACCTGTCGAAAGACAGGTCTTTTGTTTTATAGAAACCTAAAATATAAAATATTTTTTTCACAATGAAATAGAATTGACCAGAAAATCTTGCAATTTTGTAGAATATGTAACAGTAAAGCTTGAATTTTTATTAGAAGTAGGTATACTACATATAGTTCTGAGGATGTGCCTCAGATTCATTTTTATTTTGAAAGGAAATTCTATTATGTTTATGTTATTCGCTCCCAAAGAGAAAGGTCAGGGTCTGGTTGAGTACGCGATCATTCTCGCGCTCATCGCCATCGTTGTAATCGCTGTTATGACCACCCTCGGCAAGAAGGTCAACAACACTTTCAACAGTATGGGTAACTCCATGCCTTAAGTTGATTCTTGCATTACTTCAACGAAAACCAAGAACCCGTCGAAAGACGGGCTCTTGGTTTTCGTTGATACTAAATTATCGTGAATATGTATTCAATCTGGGAAATATTTTGATTTGATCCACAACACTCTAAATAACGGTTTGTTCAGAAGTCATTTGTTAAAGGAGGGCATGAGCCTATTTTAATATTCTTTCTAAGTTTTGTGGTAAGTTGAATATTGAAGGTTTCCAACAATTGCTTGAGTAGTGCTTGAGATATAGATAGTCATAATCCGCAATCAACTTACCAAACAAGCGCCTGCACAAGGTAGGAATAAATTGAAGATCATTCATGCTTATGGGTGTAATTTGGTTGTCTAGGGTCTCACTGCAACCATTCATTGCCAAATACATCTTCAAGCTATAGAAAGAGCTTACCAAGCCTTGCCGATACCTGCAAATACCTTGTGATTGTGAAAGCAACGCTCGTGTTTGATGTAGAACTCATTGCAGGGGAATAACAAAACGGCCCTCCATTTTGGAGGGCCGTTTTTATTTTCCGCATAGCCGTCCAACGACAGGGGCAAATATTTCCATGTTGGCATCAGCCACCCAATAATATGAAAAGCCAAATCTCTCACGGCGCACACACATTTCATCAACAATGTGATCAATGGTTCCGATGAACATACTCGGCATATCCCATACCTGCTCCACAGAAATTCCCTGCCAGCCATGTTGCTCAATGAATATTTCAGTGGCGGAGCGGCGATCATTCGTAATAACCACATCTACAGCGGAGTTCAATTCAATATCCTCAAATCGATCACCTGCACCTTCTTTCACCCATTCGATGCGCTGCAACACGGACTCAGACAAACGTCCACGCGGATCGTTGACTGCGACTCCGCTGGCGACATTGGTCACGAGAATACCCACAATATCTGCCACACGCCCCGCCAGATTAAGGATACGTTTGTTGCCGCCACCGATCATGATGGGCACACGGGTTTGAGTTGGCTTTGGGAAGCCATTAATTTCTTTTATTTGATAATGCTTACTTGCATACGTAAAGGGATTATCAGCCAGCAATCCACGTATCACCTGCACGGATTCTTCCAAACGTTCGATTCGCAGCCCCGGCTGGTCAAACTCGATACCCATTTGATCGTATTCCGCACGCATCCAGCCTGCGCCTAAACCCAATTCAAATCTTCCGTCAGAAAGGAAATCGATCGTGGCAATTTCCTTTGCCAACACAGTGGGATGACGAAAATCGTTGCTAATCACCATGCTGCCCACGCGCAAAGTACTTGTGGCATCCGCCGCGGACATCAACGCCGCGATGGGACCGAAAGTATCGCCAAACACATCCGGCAAAAAGTGATCGCGCATCAGCATGATGTCATATCCAAGCGACTCCATCTTGCGGACGTGGTCACGCCATTGGTTGGCAGGCAGCATCATTTCGTTCATGCAACCAAAACGGAAGGGATGTTTTGTACTCATAAAAATATCCTGGGTGTTAATTGATTTCACAGCAGTATAAGTTTATGACCATGGAATTCCTACCCGATTCTTGCGCTGTTTAAAATCAAAAACCACATCCTATCGGGTATGATCTGGCACATGGCGAACGCGGCTCAAGCAGAGTCACCCCACCGAATGCAACACTTATCTTTGATGTTGAACTTGTTTTAGTGAAATAACAGAAAAACAGCCATCCAAAACGGAGGGCAGTTTTTATGGCGGTTGCCAACAACTAATCTATAGGTTTATACTGCTCACAAACATTAATCAAGTAACCCATTATTTAGTAAAAAGAAAGGACTGGTTCACCATGCTGAAACTCAATACCGTCATGATCGGAACGACCCAACTCCAGGTGTTGACAGATTTTTATGAAAAAGTTCTTGGCAGACCCGCCGACATGTCTGACAGTGAAGAAGGTTTCTTCGGCTGGAGATTTGGGGACTCATCTCTCACGGTTTTTACGCATTCCCAAATGGGAGGGAGCACCAAAGACCCCGGTCGGTTGATGATCAATTTTGGAACGGAACAGGTCAAAGAAGAATTTGAGAGAATTAAGAATTTGGGTGGAGTGGCTATTCACGAGCCATATGAAATGGGTGACGGCTGGGTGGCGACACTCGCTGACCCTGACGGCAACTACTTTCAACTGGTGCCGCTTTCGATGGGCTGACAAGTAGATTTTATCATTTGCTCCTCTTCGCTGTTGAAGTGACCGATGTGAAGTAAAACGACAGCCTCCAAAACGGAGGGCTGTTTATCTGATCACCAACGAATAATTTATAGGTTTTCTGAAAAGGAAGGTGGAATATGAACATTAAAAAACTGGTTGTTGATTTTGTAACTGTGTTTGCTGTAAGTTTGATTGTTTCTGTCATAGTAACTTTGCTTTGGAACCTCATCGTTCATGGAACAAGCACTATAGACTGGGAGACATCGTTCCGCTTCGCGCCATCCTTTTCGGCATCCTCATGCCATGGATGGAAACACGAAGAAGTAAGGAGAAATAGTAGCGCTGTGTAAGGGCAGTTTGGAACTCCACAATTGCAGAGGGCGGGCTAACAATGCATACTACGAACGCGATGCAGGCGGAGTCATCCCACCGAACGCGACACTCGTTTTTGACGTCGTACTTGTTTCAGTGAAATTACAGAACAGCCCTCCATAGTGGAGGGCTGTTTCGCTACATTCTAGGTTTATACTATAAGTCTTATCAAAGTAACCTGTGCCAAATTTATTTTGGGTGATTGAACAGCACCCCACATATAAACAATTGGCTTTTAAAGCTAATATACAAGCTTGTACAGTTCAAAGGAAATGCCATAATGTCACGACCACGTGTATTCATAAGTTCAACATACTTCGACCTAAAACATGTTCGTGCTTCACTTGAATCATTCATAACAAACCTGGGATTCGATGTAGTACTTTCAGAAAAGGGCAAGATTGCCTACTCTCCCGATCTGCCATTAGATGAGTCATGTTACAAAGAAGCGCAGGCATCCGATATTTTGGTGTTGCTAATTGGAGGGCGATATGGTTCGGAAGCGACACCCCGAGCAGGGGATACAAAAGGCTTTTTTGACCGATACAATAGCATTACTAAGAAAGAATACCTTGCAGCTCGAGATAAAGGAGCTCCTGTATACATACTGATTGAAAGACCAGTTTACACAGAATATGAAACCTATCTGAGGAACAAGGATAATGAACATATAATATATGCCCATGTTGATTCAATAAACGTATTTGAACTAATTGAAGAAATTATTTCTCAACCAAAAAACAATCCAATTTTTCAATTTGATAAACAGACAGAAATTGAGTTATGGTTGCGTGAACAATGGGCTGGGCTTTTCCGAGAACTACTTCAACGAATGCAAAGCCAGCAACAAATAGCTTCATTACAGTCGCAAGTTGCGCAATTATCGGAGATAAATATTACCCTCAAACGTTACTTAGAAGCCATAGTATCCTACGTTGCGCCAACCGAATCCGAAGCCCTTATTAAAGAAGAGCAAAAAAGATTGTATGAAGCTCAGATTGACCAAGTGCTTTCCAGTAATAGTCTTGCAAATACCTTCTTCGACGATCATCTTACAGTTGCACAGCTTCGTAAGTGTTTAATGCAAGCTACTTCAATATCAGACTTTCTTAAATTAGTGAGTGCAACACCCGGGGTTTCCCCCAATATTTCAAATTTTTCAGATGATGAGGGTACTCACGAATCAGTTAAGATGCATATAAACGAAATGCGGGAAATCCTAAATCTTGAACATCTCGAATGAAATGTATTTAGATAGGGCTTGACATTAAACCCGTTAAATTCTTAGTTCAAGTCCTTGTAAAGTAGGGGACCCAGAAAAATAAACAGCGGACTTCACATGAAGTCCGCTGTTCCATTTCATCATCCGTTACTCACACCGTCCTCGGCGGCGGACCGAACTCTTCGATCTGCTTCACAAACAAGCAGTCATTTGCTTCGCCTTTATTCTTCAAGGAAGGTCTGCAAATCCGTCAGCTTCTTATCCCATTGACTGGACACCAGATCCAGATACTGCGTCATCGTTTCGATCGGTGTTGCGTCGAACTCGAACAAAGTCTCGCGTCCCTTTCGAACGCTGCGCACCAGCCCCACCCTCTGCAAGCTGCGAGATCGATTGTCCTGAAGCCCGGCTAAGTCTGGCGATCAGCGACAGCCGGGTTTCATCCCCCAGGGCGGCGAAGATGGGCGCCTGGAGGAAGAACCCCTGGGGTAAAGCGCTATCCAACATGTTTGGCGATGTTCTCCAGCTGTTCGACCCAGCCCTCATTGTTCATACGGAAGGCTTCAAGCCGTCGATTGGCCGGGAGTTTATCAAATCCGGATTCGGTCACGACGAGGTGGGTCCCATTGCCCTTCGCCTCCAATGTGAACTCGACCAATGTCGGCGTCTCTTTGGAGTAGTCGACCGCCTCATCCATCGCGTACGGATGCCAGCTGAACGAGAAGTATCGTTCAGGCTCCATTTTTTTCACGTCTACAGCCCATTGCAGGTGTTCATACCCTTCGTAGGTCATCTTGCCAGCGACCGTTTTCCCGGCGACAAAAGGTCCTTCGAGCCTGACGCCAAACCATTGACCGAATTCTTTGTGATTGGTCAACGCCTTCCAAACTCTCGCGGGGGCAGTCAATCCGATTCTCTTCCATGTTCATTTCCTTGTTTGTAATCATATCTCAAGTTTGAAAATTACGCAGCCTGGGACTGCTGTTCCTGTTCGTTGGAATGTCCTTTGCCTGTTGTGATCAGACTGCGCAAACTTTCGTTGATATAAAACCCCCATGCGCCCGAACAGTCACCGTAGCATTGGATGGCAGGCACTAGCCCGACATGCGTGAAGCGCAGTTCGGTTTGATCGCCCTGCTTCGTGATCTCAAAGACAACGTCCGTGCCGGTCCACTCGCTCTTGTTAGGCACAAAGTTGAGTTGGGCATCCTGCGTATGCCAGACAATTTTCTGATCCTTCACGAGTTCGGTAATCTTGTGTGTGCTGCGATGCACGTCCCCGTAGCGATAAGTGAACTCATCGCCAAGTTTGTCCGTGCTACCTTCAACTCCCGGCTCGCCGGTCCACCAGGTGCGTGCGTTATTGATGGCAGCGAATACTTCTGCCGGGGTTTGGTCTACGAGAATGGTTGTGGTGTAATTTTGTTCGTTCATTGTATAGGGCTCCTTTTTCTATTTACTGAATGTCTTTTCACTCTCAGTGATGGCTTCGCCGACGTTGGGATTGCCTTTCCCTGTCGTAATCAAGCTGCGCAAACTGCCTTTGATATAAGTGCCCCATCCGTCTGAGCACACGTTGTAGCATTCAAATTGGGGGACCAATCCGACGTGTGTAAAGCGGAATTCGGTCTTGTCGCCCTTTTTGGCAATTTCAAAGACAATATCGGTTCCGGTCCATTCCGTCTTGTCCTCAACAAAGGAAAAGTAGTTTTGTAGGACGCGCCAAACGACTTTTTTGCCAGGCACGAATTCGGTGATCTGAAAGGTGCAACGGTGAATGTCTTTGTGGTGGTAATAAACCACAGCGCCCAGTTTGTCGGTATCGCCCTCAATTAATTCTGACCACCATCCGCGGACATGGTTGATGGCAGCGAAGACTTCTTGCGGACTTTGGTCTACCGTAAAGGTGGTGGTGTAATTTTGGTCATTCATGATTTTCTCCTTGTTTAATCATCAATACTTTTAAGTTATGGAAGGGTGACTTTAAGGTCGATGTGCTTTTCAATACGCAACTTCTTGGTTGCATAATAACATAAGACCCAAATTTACGCAACCTTTTTATTGCTCTTTTTCTGAGGGAATTTTTCTTTTCTGAACTGGCGCTGTCCCTCTCAGGCATGCCACTTGGTTATACCTTCATCGCTTCTCACCAAGCGAAAAAATGAACGCCACAATGCGTTCATTTTTTATTGATGCAATTAATCTTTGGGAATTATCGGCTTGACAAACCCAAGCCATTGTGATATTATTTGACCATTGGAGCACATCGAATGAATAATATCACTTTCAAACAATTACGCAATATGACAGAGGACCAAGCCCGCGAAATGCTAGAGCAAATCCGCTGGAATGGTTCGCCTGTATGCCCCCATTGTGACGGGAAAGAAGCCTACAAACTCACACCCAAAGGCGACACAAAAACCAAAGTCCGCAATGGGGTTTATAAGTGTAAGGCTTGCCGCAAGCAATTTACCGTGACTGTTGGAACAGTGATGGAACGCTCCCGAATTAAAATTGCTGACTGGCTCATGGCTTTCTATTTGATGTGCTCATCCAAGAAAGGCATTTCGGCTCACCAATTACACCGCACACTTGGAGTCTCTTATGAGACCGCTTGGTTCATGGCTCACCGTATCCGCTTTGCTATGACACAAGAACCGTTATCGCTCATGGTTGGAACAGTCGAAGCAGACGAAACCTATATTGGCGGAAAAGAAAAGAACAAGCACGCCAACAAGCGCACCGAAGGAACACGCGGACGAAGCACCAAGACCAAGACGCCTATATTCGCTCTTGTGGAACGCGGCGGCGAAGTTCGTGCAATGAAAGTTTCATCCGTTAGTGGTAAGACTGTCAAAGACATTATCCGCAAGAATGTTTCAAAAGATGCAACCATTATGACAGACCAATTCCCTATCTACAACGGACTTGATGAAGAATTCGCAGGTCATGAAGTTGTAGATCATAGCATTGGCGAATATGTAAACGGGAACGCTCACACAAACACACTCGAAGGATGGTTTGCACTTCTCAAACGCGGCGTCACTGGCACATTCCATCATGTAAGCGAAGAACACCTAGACCGCTATGTAGATGAATTTGCTTTTCGCTACAATCGCCGTGATATAACAGACGCCGAACGAGCGTTTCAGGCGATAAAGAAAGTCGGTGGTAAGAGACTGATGTATAAAACACCGACAAAGAAGTAGATTAGAATTTCGGGGAGGCTATTGACTAGCCTCCCCGTTTTTGATAAGATGAATACATCAATGGTCGGGGAGGGACTCGAACCCTCAAGCCGCAAGGCACGTGTTCCGAGCACGTTATGTTTGCCAGTTTCATCACCCGACCAAAGTTTTGTGCCCTCGTCTGACCGGCGGGGGCTCGTGTTTTAAGTCATCATCAGCACAACCCGTTCATGGATGACTCAGATTACTATTGGTGGGGGCATCATAATTACTTCCTTTCACAACCAAAATGCAGGCTATTAGCCTGCATCTAATTTACATCAGTGTCACGGGATCGAGAACCACAACAGTGTATGGAGTATTTGTGGGATTCTGTGGGTTTTTGTAGGTTGTGGGATTCTGTGGGGGGGGTTCCCGAACAGTCATCTACTCTTCAAGGCTCTTTACATATCGTGAGTGTAATTCCCTAACGTAATCATAGGTATACTGAGTTTTCGTTGCTATATCTTTCAGGGTAATTTTTTTGAAAGGTCTAACTTTATGAAAATAAGGAAACCAATCATTCATTAAATCTCTGGTTATTGGTTCTTGCGGCAAATAATCTTGGGAAATTAGCCCTTGTGTTTTGGTATCTTTGTTTCCCCACTCAGCCATTAATATTTCAATTAGGGTAAGAAAATCATCTTCAATTGGAGTATCATCAAGAAAATTAGCACCCCAAACACCATCAATAAATTCTACTATTGTAGAACCTAATATCTTTTCAGATGCAAGGATTATGCCTCGCCCCGGACTTTTGGCATAGCGACCATCTACCATAGGGACTAATTCATCAACACACCATGTACTTTGAGACGACGCGGGAGTAGGATTATCTTTTGGAATATTTTCAAGGTAAATTGCATATTGACTAGATTCGGTTCTCCATCGCCATTGCCGTAGCAGGACGAATCTATTCATCAAGGCTCGGAAGTTTTCTATTGAACCCGGATAATTTATTGATTTGATTACATTCACAAAAACCGCCTCCGGTTGACAGAGGCGGCAAGAAATGATAATCTATCTATGCACGCGTGAGCAACCACGCTGGCTATTGACTTGGCGGAAGTGCAGCTAACACTCTCCGCCATTTCTTTTTCGAGATTATATCATTCCATGATTTTTTGTCACTTGAAGTATCTTAGAGTTCCCCAGTTGCATAAGCAGTATCATCAATATCATCTAAATATTCTTGCAAGCGCCCTGAATTTCGGATACCAGAAGCTAACCGTGTTGCCGAATTGAATAAATATCTTCCGATAGAATTAACTGCAAAACTGAGAAGCAAGAAAATAAACAGAACAATAGAAATAAATGGGGAAGATATTATCATATATACTATTACAAGTAGTTGCATTCTGTCTCTGTAATCTTCCAGCTTTTTTAGGGTGTTAGCGTTTAAGTTTTTAGTGGCATCTTTCCAGTTACGAATAAATAATCCATCATCATTAGATTCTCTAGGTATAGGAAATAGTTTTGTAAGTAGTATCATATGTAGTAATGACACTTTATGGCAATATCGGATTAAGCCATTCATCATTGTGCGTAGAGTACCATAAGCTGGGTGAGTAAAGTCTATGAGTCCACCTGCTGCGTCATCAAAAAAATCATCTCTTAGTTTAAACATTTGGTCTCTAAACCAATCAATAGCCAAGCCACGTGTCCTCCAAAAGATTATATAAATTAATCCTATTAGACTTAAGCTTGCCCAAATTGCATTTATAGCTTTATCAGGAGTCATAGAATTTTTCTCCTCAATCACCTGTCAACGGGATTTGTATCACCCGTTTCCGTAAGATTACTAGATGAACGTTTTGGATCAATTTGTCGCTCTAATTGTTTTATACGACCATGCAGACGTTCAATGACTCTCTGACGTTGCCTTCTTTCCGCAAGCCCATACATAGTACCACCTGCGCCAAATAATACAGCAACGCCTTGACCAACATTGAAATCACCCAAAAAACGAACAAATATATTTGCATCTGTACTTTTACCCGCTAGATATTGAAGTGATGCTGAAATGAAATAGACGCATAACACCAAAGCACCATAACGAATTAAATTAAGAATAATTTCAGTGAGACCAGACGTCATTTTTGTTCGACGCAGCGCCTTAAGCTCTGCTTCGAGTTCCGCCCTTGTCTTGTTTTTCTTTGCCATACGAGGATTCATTCCTTTCTTCCCATAACCTGTAAAGGCAACATAACGAACTTTGTAGTTAGTATAGCATAAAAACATACTTGTTTAGTTGAATTTTAGAGTCTATGGGTGTATACTGGAATCATGAACACAAAAGACGAAAAGAAGATCACAAACGAAAAACCCGTCTCTCTATTCCCGCTTCCTTTTGAAAAGGCTCTAGCCGCGTTGCTAAAAGTTAAGCCCAAATCAAAAGGGGAGATGGATAAGGCAATAAAAGCCAAGAAGAAAAAGAACAAAAAAGCCCAGTGATTAGACTGGGCTTTTTCATTATGGGGTTATAAACATCCTCAAAATTGGTTCAACTTTGATAAAACCCAATACAATACCACTTGCAATGGTTATGACAAAAGTTATTACTGCACCAATGATTAACCCAGCACAACCAAGAGACCATCTATCGGTATTAGTTACGTTTGTGGTCATGAGAGTTATAGTATTGCCTGCAATAAACTTTCTTTCATTAGGAAAGGCAAGAAAATATTCTACATCACACTCTCTTGGAATAACATTTCCTCGACATATTTTTCCCGACGCAACTGAAAATGTATCGAAAATTGTGTCCCCAAATTTTTCATGGATTAGCATCCCTGGATTTTCTTCAATATAAATTCTGAACATAATTTTCTGACCAACAAAATAAGGAAACCACGGCAGCCATTCCCGCCACTTCGGATAAGGAGTCGCTTTTACTTTTCCCGTTTTATTCGTGTTTCCATTTGGATATTGAGGCATAAGGACACCAATCTTTTTTATGGTATCCTTGATTTTACCCCAAATGGGTTTGTTATCCCGACTATTCCCTAATCTTTTACTACACTTATTATTTGACTGTCCTCGGTGGTGGAACAAACTCTTCAATCTGCTTCACCACACCCGAAGGGGCCAGCGGCATGACCTTTATTATAAAGATTCTTTTTTATCGAATGCTATCAACACGTGCCATTTGGATGCAACAAAAGCATGGGCATCTCATCCAATGTATATGAGTGAATGATTAGAGCAATGTGTTTAAGGTAAAGATGCCCATTACAATCTCATCCAGCAACGAAAGGAAAAATAAAACCATGAAAAGAATTGCACTTATATCCATCGTCGCTGGCGTCATGCTGCTGGCAACTGCCTGTGGAGTCTCCGTGCCAGTCGCCACTCCGGCGCCTGCTCAACCAGCTGCTACAAACCCACCCGCTGTTGCTCAACCAAGTTCCACGCAAGCTGGTTCGGCGTCAAACGCCGCCACAGAAGTGAATGTGACCCTGGCGGATAACACCATCCAATCCTCGTTGACAACCTTCAAGGTTGGTGTGCCCTATACTTTCGTTGTCAAGAATACCGGGCACCACGCTCACAACTTCAATATCAGTACACCGGTTTCGATAGTGGGCAGTTTGGATGCGGCTGCATCCAGCGCATTGGTGACCGTCGATCAGAATCAACTTGCAGTAGGTTCCGCTGCAACCGTACAATACACTTTTCTGGCTTCAGCGGCCGGCGCTCAATTGGAATTTTCCTGCCTTATCAAAAGACATTATGAAGATGGCATGAAGCTGGCAATCACAGTGACGCAGTAAGGAAGTTTTTAGAATCAAAAAAAGCCGGGACTTTTCAGACCCGGCTTTTTGATGTCTACTCCTACGTTTGTTCTTTGCAATTGCTCAGCTATCTCTTTAGGACTTTTTTGCATCCAGTCCTGATATTACTGTAATTCCAATCACCGGTATTTCCTATTAATTTCGGGTAATGTAAAGTAAAATATTAAAAACATATTCACCCAATTCTTGATGGCTAGATAGCCAAATAGAGGAAAACAAAAGTACATTTCTTTCGGTAAAAAATGATTTCAATCTCCAAAAAAACACTGATTTATCTCACAATATTAGCTCTACTTATAGTTGCACTTAGGCTTCCATCTTTCAACTTAATATTGGACACAGACAGTAGCGAAAATGCTTTCCTTGCCCGTCAAATGCTACGCGGCGAGATTTTATACGATAGGTTTCACCCTGACCATCAACTGCCTGGTATTCATTATACGTTTTTATTCGCCTTTAAACTGTTTGGTGATAATCCCAATGCCCCCAAATTATTGTTGCTTGCATTTATCTTTGCAAGTGCTTGGTTAGTCTATTTACTGGGACGTATATTTTTTGATGATCTCACTGGGGTGTTAAGCGCATTCTTTTACACCTTGGGCTCGTCTCAACTCTATCTTGATGGAATGACCGCTCAAAGAGAGCTCTTTGCGAATTTACCCCTAATCGCAACAATGTTACTATTTCTAATGCTGCTCCGAAAAAACGCATCTGCCAAGCAGTTCATTTGGATAGGCATTCTTGGTGCAATTTGTGTTTTGTACAAGATCGTATTCATAGGACCGCTGGTAGCTGCGAGTATATCCATTCTTATTTGGGCATGGCTTGAAAGAAGTCAAATTGACCGTAGGAAAAAATTATTTTTTCGCCTTGGTTCAATAGCTATTGGGTTTATCCTTCCTTTGGCGTTTGTTGGTGGTTATTTTGCTAGTATGGGCTTGTGGCAAAGGTTGGTCCTTGGCTTCAAGCTTGGATTTAATTATATTAACGAGGCAGGCCTAATAGGAAACCCGATATTTCCAAAACCTTTTGGCTTTCCGCTTTTCATGTTAGCGATGAACAATATCGCCTTGCTAGTATTCGGCCTGATTGGCACATACCGACTGATACGACGCGCTTTCCCATTGCGCACTGAACAAAATTTAACAGATTTCACCCTAGCGTTATGGCTGATCATTTCTCTTGCACTGGCAGGGTTTCGTGGTAGCGGATTTCCTCATTACCCTTTAATAGCCATTCCACCACTAGCATTGATGAGTGGAATCGAAATTTCTTCAACTTATCAGCGTTGGTTAATTACATCATCTAAAAAAAGTGCCTTCCTTGGCACAGGTTTTATGACAGCCCTGATTATTATATTTTTTTTATGGAGAAATTACGATCTATATCTTCAGTATATTCCAAACCAGTCAGGTCAAGAAGCCAGTTATCAGTCATCACAGAATGCTCAAATAGCTGTTATCAATTATATTAAAACGCATACCACATCAGATGACTTTATTTACATTTGGGGTATTAATCTGCAGGCTTACTATTATGCTGACAGACTGCCTCCCATTGACATTCCCTGGCCAATCTATGTTTCAGCCACTGGTCCTCCTGAGAGAATTTTCAATCCACGTACTAAATATATAGTCATGGATGACATCAAGATATTTTCCCGTCCCCAATGGTTGCTTGACGGACTTGAACGAAACTATCTTTTGGAAACAACCATCAACAGAATGGAAATATATCGCCGCAAAGGGTCTTAATAGTTTAGGAATTGCTTAGTAAAAATTGTTTTATTCTTCAAACCCAGTACGGAAAAATGGTAATCAAAAGTCGAGCCTGTACAGGTTTGACTTTTTGATTAATCCTGAGAATTGTTCAAACAGCTTAATCCGTATTCTATTTCTTGCGACGTTACTACTCTCTTAACACCTCCAAAACAAAATCCGCAGTACGCTTTCCCGATATTCCATTAGTGGATGCGATTTCATCTAGATGAATTTTCTAAGTTTGGAGAATCCAACGTTTTATCTTTGGCAACTCATCCCGCCTTGACATCGCGAAAGCGTTTATACGTAGGCCTGTCGCCTATTTCTTTCAAAGATAAAAATTTGAGGCTTGTTCAAGCAGTTGGGAGTATCAATTGTTGTGGCAATTATAGTCCTATCTGTGAATGCAGGGTTCTTATTGATGAGAGTCAATTCGAAACATTTTGCTTAACACTATAATATGGAACTGTGACCCTATGAGGCGTCAAAGACTTTTTATTTGGTCATAATATGATCACAGCTATTTTTCAAGAACCACCAGTAACCGGGTCGCAAAGAATGTGGGAAATAAATCGAAGCCCTTTTCTAGCTTTTTTATTAAAGGCAAAAGTGCTGTGGGATATAGTTGTGGCTTGGAGTATCCGCCTGAAGCTGCATAAGCAATTGCTGAAAGTCGAATCGTTTTAACCATGCGCCAGTTCTTTAGCAAGGACTGAAATTCCCCTCCGACGAAGATTCTGGTTGCGTTCCCCTGTGCCGCGTAATAATCTATCTTTTCAGGAGACCAGTCTTCAGGAGCTAACCAATCGATTTTTTTTGTGACCGCAATTGGTTCGGCATGCAGGGCTCCATAAACCAGCAGCCCTAATGCGCTTATACATGGTTCAAGCATAAGCACACGCCCACCCTTGGGTACAACTCGATAAAGTTCGTTGAGCGCTGTGCCTGGATATTTAAGATGATGAAAGACATCGGTCAGGATCAGATTGGAAACCGATTCATCTGTAAATGAAAGTTGGTAGGCATTCTCAACCTGATCAATCCAAGGATTAGGAAATAAATCAGTGCGAATACAATCTGGTATGACATCATGAATATTGCCAAGCCCTGACCCCAACTCAACAATTTTCCTGCTTGGCATATCGCTTAACTGTTTGGAGATCAGACGGTAGAAGTCTCCGTACAGGATGCGAAGTAGGGGCTTGCTATTCCAGTATTCCTGATTTTGGTGTATCTGATCTTGATGCAGATTGATTCCCATAGGAGTCGTCCTTAGTTTAAGTAAATTTTATGCGCTGTGCAGCAAATGCTGCCATGCGCAATAAGAGTAAGCCGTGTTTCCAGCGCGAGATGTTGGTGGAGCCATATGTACGTTCGCGATAACGGATGGGCAAGTCAACGATTTTTAGATTCAACTTTGCCGCACCAAAGATTAGGTCGAAGTCGCCAAAGGGATCGAAGTCGCCAAAGTAGGAACGGTTCGCTGAGATTTGTTCATAATCCTTCTTCCACAAGACTTTGGTGCCACACAAAGTATCTTTGATCGATTGCCCCAGCAACCAAGAAAATGTGATGCTGAAAAATTTATTGCCAAGTAAATTCAACGTTCGCATAGCATCCTTTTGCATCGGGTAAACGAGCCTCACCCCGTTAATGAATTCGCCTTTTCCCGAAACCAGCGCTTCATAGAAACGTGGTAAATCTTCAGGAGGCACAGTTAGATCAGCGTCCAAAATCATTAACACATCACCTGTAGCCTTGGCGAAACCCAACCGAACTGCGTCAGCTTTGCCAATGCCAGTTTGTCGCAGAAGCAGGCTGGAAGTGGATGGATGCGAAGCAATTTCCCGTTCGATCACAGCATAGGTGTCATCATTTGAGTGTCCTTCAACAAAGATAAATTCGGTCTCACACCCCATTTGAGGGATCCGTTCAAAGATGGCTTTAATGTTGCCCGATTCGTTACGTGCTGGAATGATAACTGAAACTTTTGGCTCTTCAGCACGCTTCGGAATTGGTCGGGCAACTACAAAGTTGGAAAGAGCCAAATGATAGAAGGGCCATAATCGCACCAAGATATGGTTTGCCAAACCGCCCAAGGGAAGGGGCCATAATATTTCCTGTGTAATACGGACTGTTTCAAAATCAGTCAATTGTAACAAGGCATTGATATCTTCTCGCGTAAGCCAGTTTTGATAAAGGTTAGGTGTAGCAAGATTTATTTTTTGTACAATACCCAGAGGCATCTGCCATAACCGACTATAGAAATTCAGAATAATGCGAGTATGAGATGCACAAAGTGGTCTTATCTGCTCAAAGACGCGTTGGACATCCCACAAATCGTTAACAAGATCGGAGAGAATGATGAAATCGAAAGTTTCCTTGATTATGGATAGGTCATGTGCGTCAGCATGGATAAATACAAGATTAGCATAACGATCTTTTGCGCGGCGAATCATCTCCGGTGAGAAGTCCACCCCGACTCCTTGTGCCGGATACAGGTCTGCAAGTAAATGACCCTCGGAACACCCAATCTCAAGAATTTTCAGATTGGGTGTGATGAGGAAACGAAATATTTCAGTGAGACGTTGGCGATACCAAATGCCTGCACCAGCCCAATGCTCTCTCTTGTTCGCAACAAGATCCCAATGAGAGATGCGGGCCTGCTGGTACAAATTGCCTGCCAAGTCGAATATTGAAAATAGTTTCATAATTTATCGATTATATAAAAACAGGTACTTTTTATTTATCTCCTCTGATTTTGGATTTATATTGACATGAATCGGACAGGGTCAATAATGTGTAGATGTCAGTAGGGTATTATAGCCAAATTGGCGCTATTGGTAATGATTAGTTTGGAACAGTTTGTATGATTAAATTTTTATTTCAACTTGTGGTCGAGTAGCTTGAGGTGGTATCTGAGGATGTATTGAGACCGCACCGCGCAATTTATTAGTGGTCTGATATAGGTGGGAAAGACTATCCATCCTACTCAATCAATAGCGGATATATGAATTTAGTATTTCAAAATAGACTCCACGATGCACTCTCATCTGCAATGGACTTACAGCGTTTAGCAGAGTCCAATGTTTTATCTTTCATGTGCATATTCAGCGTATCGCGTGCCTCGAGAATAATATAAAAAAACGACAGATGCCTTTAATTGGCAAGTTGCTAATACCCAAGCGCACTATCATCGAGGGTATGGTCAATCAACTCAAAACATGTCTCAAATCGAACGCGCCCGCCATCGCGGTCCAATCAACGCCTTCATAAAAATATCATCTCTGATCTAATTGTCTATTGTCACGAGCCAAAAACGTCTCCGAAAATCTTTCCTAGTGGCTTATCTTTGCGACCAACCATTATTTATGGTAAACATCATGTTCTGACAATAAGAGAACAGCAGAGAAATCATGCTTTCGCTCGAAAATGGACAAGATGGATTTTGATTAAGCATATATTTCGCAAGCCGAAAATGTTTTGTGTCTTAATTGAGATATATTGATAGCCTCGAACCCAATTCAAACTGACTTTTGAAAGGAGTCATCATTATACGTGCGCGCTTCCCTGTTACTGTTCATTTGTTTTTCTTTCATGAGAATCAGATCTTATTATTGCGCCGCTTCAACACGGGTTATCGTGATGGCGAATACAGTATCCCGGCGGGGCATATAAATGGCGATGAAACCATAATGGATGCGGCTACGCGCGAAGCAGAAGAAGAGGTGGGGGTAAAGCTCGAAGCGGGCGACATGTTCTTCTCATCCGCTATGCATCAGATTGAAGATGATGAATATGTAAATTTCTTTGTGTATGTTAGCACTTGGTAGGGGAGCCGTTTAATGCCGAGCCGGATAAATGTGACGATCTGCGCTGGGTCGATATTACCGCATTACCGGCAAACATAATCCCCTACGTGAAACAGGCATTAGGCAATCACCTGCACAATATTCCGTTCACTGAGTATGGATGGTGAATTAATAATCTTCCTTGCGGCGGCGATAATACAGACCCTTATTGCTATACATGGCATTATCTGCCATGCTGATCACTTTCTCAAGCTGCAAGCCCGGCTCGCTGGTTGCCGACCCCAACGACAGACTCAACTCCGGTTCTCGATAAAACTTGTTATTCATCACGACCAGTGATTCCACGCGGTCCATCATGATATTGGCTGTCTGTTCATCGGCGTCCGGAAGAATCAGGGTGAATTCGTCACCGCCGATACGCGCTGCGATATATCCGTCATCGAGACTGGCTTTGAGAACTTCGCCCGTGCGGCGGATCAGTTGATCGCCGACCTGATGACCGTAACGGTCATTGGTGGGTTTTAAATTATTCAAGTCGATAATGATCACACTGATCGGGTCACGGCGTTCGCTCTCAAGGCGTTGCAGTGTTTCATCGAAGTAGGCGCGGTTATACAAACCGGTCATGACATCATGCGTGCCAAGATAGCGCAGATATTCCTCTGCCTTTTTGCGCGCGGTAATATCTTGTAGTGCCACCAGCACCCAATCAAAATCTTTTTCATGCCCGGGCATCAACGTCCAATGCAGATGCACATTGACCAGCTCACCCGATAGCGCATAATTTATTCCCTCACGTTCATAATACGTTTTCCCGTTCCACATATCCACAAGCTCGTTGGCAAAATGACTGCTCATTTCATCGCGAAACACCTTGTCCAGATTCTCAAGCAGAGTCTCTTTATCTTTAGCTTCGAACAGATCGAGTGTTCTCTGGTTCACATCCAAAACGTGGATCATAC
>WNFL01409057.1_pt1 | contig 17938 bp, 18 predicted proteins | sample 5400361 | NCBI WGS metagenome assembly WNFL01 (sample SAMN13153351, study PRJNA577476) | soil metagenome | isolation source: 40 cm soil on Douglas fir-dominated hillslope | place: USA:California | collected 2013-09-17 | reverse complement strand
TTCTCCTCGACGTTGCCCCCTTCCGTAAGTCTGTGAGACATCAAGGCGACACCTTTTAATACTCCTCCCGATAGTCCGTTTTTACCCTCGGTGGCTACCTGGAGGAACCTTCCGTAATTGGACCGCTCATTGCAAGGAGTTCGTCCAGTACATCCGATATAAGCCTTGGGAGTCAGTCTTGCAGGACGTGGTACGCATCTATACTATCCATGCTCGTTGTATGGTGTGCCAAATGAGTGCTTTTAGAAAGATGGTGTTGTTCGCGAGAGCTTCGCCTCTCGTCTGATCTCACATGAGGGACCCACCGATCGAGTACGCGATGTGCTCGCTTTCCTATACTTCAGTATGTTCCCTCCTGTGCACCCCTGACTTTGCTACTGACTCCAGTCGTCCAGCTGGTGCCGAGACCGTTCGTGTTTTCTTCTCCGATTCACCCTCTCACAAACGACTCAATGGAATGCTTATAGACCACAACTGCAATCCTCACAGCAATCTATGTCTTACTTATGTACCCGGAGGTCCAAACTAAGGCCCACGCGGAACTGGACGCAGTAATTGGACACGAACAGCCTCCGACTGCAAAGGATCGAGAACGACTGCCATATCTGGATGCACTTTGGAAAGAGAGTCTACGATGGCATCCACCAGGCCCTGTTAGTGCGTAATCGAGGTCTCGTTCGTTGGTATCCTCGCACTGATAGGACATCATAAGATATTCCTCACGTGAGCACGAAGGACGATGCATGGGAAGGATACTTTATCCCGAAGGGATCGTCCATCTTCGTCAATTCAGGGTATGCTCCGCGTCATTCGGATTACCCAACTCTGTTGTCGCTCACATTGTTCTGTCGGAATAGGTTCATCTTGCGGGACCCACGCTTGTGGGACGACCCTGACGTGTTCCGTCCCGAACGCTTTTTGAGCAAGGAGCCCCCGCCGTTTGATCCCCTGTCTGTTGTATTTGGTTTCGGTCGCAGGTTAGTATCTTCACCCCGTGAACTTGGCGTCAACAATCTCCCGTATTTGATCACCGCTGATATTACTGCCCCTCCCCCTTGTGATCGTCTCACATGTGCAGAAACTGCCCAGGAAGATACTTGGCCGATCGACAAGGTTTCATCTTCATCGCTGCCATCCTGTGGGCCTTCAAAATCGAACCAGCCCCAGGAGAGGCCCGGTTGGATCCCTCAAAAGCCGGTTTCATCGACTCACTCGCAGCGTAAGTCAGACCCCCCGGCTCTGGTAAGTAACCTCACACCCCACTTTGTTTTTAAGTGCACCAGAGCCTTTCCGTTGCGCGTTTGTTCCAAGATCTCGCAAGCTGGAAGAGTACTGCAAAAACATATGATTTCGCCGAGGAGAAAGCGATCTCATGGCTCGCATGCCTACGGTAGGCATTGTCGCTGTAACTCTTGATTAGAGTTGCTTCATATATAGTATTCGGCGTATATAAAAACGGGAATTATCCAACGGAAGCCTAGTTTGGAGGGCGCAGGAGCATGTGTTAAAATCATCAAAATCCTCAGGGGACCCGTGCAATCTCATTTCGATGGTATGATAAGATACAACAATGGATAGTTTACACAGATTCGTTTAGAGGTGCTTCTTGGCCTCCTTCTCAAGCGAGTGCTTGCCGCTGCCACTGGTGTCATGTATCTGAAGCTGAGGGTCAGAATGATATCTTATGGCAGCGGCGGAAACGACTTACAGTGTCGGGTAAGGCACGCTCTAGAGCCTCGGGGACGAGCTTTTGGATGCCTTCGGGTACGACCGACTTCCCGGTGGCATGAGATTGTCGCATTCCAAGGGGGTTCTCGCCCTTGGTTGGATGGACGGAGTCGGGCAAGCCTTGTTCAAGGCCCTTAGGCGCGACCTCCTGAACCTTGTACGGCACTTTCGAATCGGAAGGGTTGGTGGCGTGAGATGCGCCCTGTACATTGGTGAGCTGTGATGCCCCCTCATGCAAGCGGGATGAAAATTACCTGGCCGTACTCATTTGAGTGAGACATGATGAAGTTTTCTGCGCTTGAGTGAGTTGTGCGAGTAAAGTGGTGAAGTGTGAGTTGGATCTGGGAGATGAAGAACTTGGGACTCAGTGGTTTATATAGCTAATCTGGTCAGTTCTGTCATCATTGTGCGCGTCATCACCACTCCCGCTGATGCCGATGACGCCGCCTCGATATGCTGGTGTGCCGCTGGGGTTGCACAACCTACGGAAGAGAATAGGAGGGCTGTTTTATACACGATGCATGCAGGCCCTCCTCGACACTGCCCCCCACATGAACTGCGGTTGGCTGGCCAAATAACATCTTACAACCTGTCGAAATGCACTCATTGTGGGTCGCGCGCGGAGAGGGAAGTAGTGTGTAAAGTTGGATTCGGCGAATTTTCATATTGCTGGCACTTTTTGTGGAGGGGAGGAGAGGGGAATAGATGATCGCAATGTTGAAGCCATATCAAGAACATGGCTGCAGATTTCAGAGGCACTGTCAAGTCCTCATGCTTGCATGACCCTTCTTGACGCCGAAAGGTGCCATGAATGCTGCGGCTTCTGAACCCAGTAAACCATTTACGGTATAATATTCTTAGAATATTACTGATCCCCCTGACTCCGCGGACCATGAGGATACAGATCCAGGAGGTGTGGGAGGTGCCGGCCGAGAAAAGTCTCTAGATTGATCAGGCCTAGTCACGAAACTCCGAAGAATGCCGAGACCAACGGGTGGCTATTTTTGGCTTTCAATCATGACGAAGGGTGCGGCGCCGGGCACACGGTCTGGCGCTGGAAGGTATTTGGGCGGAAATAAATTGAAAATCATAGCGGGGACCTACCTCTTGTGACCCTCCACCATACAGCTCCTCATGAAATACACAACTAAACGGATGGCACTCCTAATGTCTTGACCAAAGGTGGAAAGCGATCGATACTACCCACTCGTTCGTGAGGATGACTACGAAAACTGGGATTCGAACTTCATAGGTTCATCCGGTGGAGTGAGGGTATTCTCGGTCCTGCTCCTCCACAGCGTCTGTGAAACGGAGGATGTTTGTCGAGGAGGTCGGTGAGGGCATGCCCTATCAGATGACACTTTCCCATATAGCAATTTTGTAGATCGTAAAGATCCAACTTCCAGATGCGAACGAAAGTGAATCAAAACCAGTTTTTGGTCTGACAAGGTAGAATCTTTCGGGGATTACGCGTACCATAAGGAGAGCCTCAGATACGAGCTCTCAAATCGGTTGTGAAACTGTTGTTAAGGCGTCATATCGGCAAGTTGGTGTAGACGGCCGTATTGGCTGCTCTAGAAGAATTGCGGGCAACCCCGCCAGTCACCACAAAGTCGACATCAAAGACCTGTGTATACCGAGGCATATTGTCTATTTCTGGAAGAACAATGGCTTGGAAGGGCGGGTCGAACTTTAAATATGCTTTGTCTTCTAACAATTGAGTCCCAAAGTTTTGGCCTTCGAGGGTTCAGTTGATATCACATAACAGAACCGTTGACCATTGTATGGTAAAGTATGTCTGATCGAGGATGCGAGCGGAAGTAAATAGAAAAGAAATAAACGTCTGTCAAGAAGATGGGTACCGCGTGACACAAGGTGAACGGGCGGAAAGCGGTGGGAGTGGTGGCGGGATGTCATATCTTGATGGATGAGGTAGGGGACCGTCGGGAAGGCTTCCAAAGTGGTGTCATCGGGAATTACTTCCGACTAGTGAACAACCGTAACAAGAACGGGAGCAGTGTGGCCGCGGGCAAGGGGAATGAGATCGGGGAGCTAGGTTATGCGGGGCGGGACCCCAAGGAGAAGGGAGAGGGAGAATTGAGAATGGACTGCCGCCTGCAGTTGCCCAGTTGAGCGCGACGTATTGCTGTGGGGAGCGTATGTAGTGGGCGAAACGCGAAACAGTACTCACGTCGCTGGCAGAGATCAGGTTGGTGTCCCATGCTTGGTTAGACATCTTTACGTTCTCAATGTTGAATTCCTTTTTCCCAGTCTGCCCATAGACGTGGCTGTCCGTATCCGTATCAATCCGCAGCACGCGTACGGTGTTTGGGTTATTCGAGCAGCGTAGCAAAGATATTGGGTAGCGTAATTATAATTATTGTTGTATTCGTTTTCCGTCATTGTGGACATGGTGTTTGACGAAGGATGAAGGACGAATTCGGCGAGGTAGCGAGTGGCAGTGGCAGGCAACGTAGCACAGTAGCACAGCAGCAAAGTAGCGAATACATCACCAGCTTCGCTATCATTCCAATGACCCGCCTTGTCTACCACTCTTCGGCACCATTACGTCACATCAATTGAATTACCACCTGCCACTCAAATGGGCACGCCTTCGCCTTCGTTGCCTGCGAGCTATCCTGATAGCGCGAGGCGCATAGTACTCGACAGCGACAGCGGTACCTTCGCGTCCGCGTCCTCTGGCTCGCTGGGAGAGCCTGCGGGTCTGTTGGGGATAAAGAAAGATATCTATAAAGGTATGCACAGAACGTAACAATGTGCAAAGTGCAAAATGCAACATGTTGTCACCGTGCACTCGATCGATTGTGCCCTGCCAGCATGCCGCATCCGTCGCCCCATATCCATCGTGAACTGGTAATCGGTTACTTGAGACTAATCACCCGATGTTCCGCTCTGGGGCCTTGACAGTTCTGACATTCCCGTTGACAGTCTTGACAGACAGGGCGTGACGACGTGACGGTCGTTGGATTTCATCGGTCGCCAGCTACTTGTCTTTGCCACATGTTAGGGGTATGTTTTTCCATAATGAAGATTCCTTGGTATACCAAAGATTTATTTATAATGAGCCAAAGGCGTGCTGCGAGCATTGCGATGAGTGGTCAGTCCGCCTTGGGAATAAATGGCCCCGAAAATCCAAAATTGGTCACTCCGCGTGGCAATCACGCGGGTTTCGTGATTTGCTGCCTGCACGACATACCCTTCAGAGCAAGCTGTGGCCTGGGGATTGCCTGAGCCACAATCATCATTTTTTGGAAGTTGGTGTTGGGGTGTTATTATTCTCGTCCATAAAGTACACCAGTCCGCCTGGTCTGGTCTGTCTTGCTGAGTGCATGGTTAACGACCTCGATCTTATTTCTCTCAAACTGTAAAGGTCTCCTATTCCTACTAAGGAATCAGGAGTTACTTGTAGGATCCTTCAGTGTGAGGCTCGCTTTCCCTCATCTGGAACATCTCATAATTCAACCGAAAGATCGTACATCCCGATTCTTATTGTGTAGGCTACAGAGGGAATGAACCTGACGAGTTGCCTATATAATATACCTTATATATGTATATACCTATCACATATTTTATCTAGGTTTTCCGCTGCCTCATTTGCTCTGTGCTAGCCGATTACCGATTCAGCCTCCGAATGAAAGTGCCTCATAACGCCAGCTAAATTTCACAATAATATCAATGAAGCCCTCAATTGTCACATGGTGTGCTATTGGAGGTTTGCAGCGCGATTTGCGCACTTAATATGGGCACAAACAAACGCCGCATGAAACTTTTGGGCCATTAAATACTTCTGTTTTGTTGCTCGTGTTGACAACGTGGCACCTAACCTATGTATAATTTAAGGACAGCGCAACGTGTGAGGAGAAGATACAACAGCACAGGTTCCGAGATTGGCACATAACTGACACCGACCATCCGTGTGGTCACCCTCCAAACCGATTATTCAAAGCCGTTTCCAACGCAGTCACCTGGCTCGTAAAGGCATCCATGTACCGGATGCTGGGGAACACTGTAGCCGTGCTCGCTTGCATCAGCCTCAAATATTGACGTCACCCGGGAGAGAGAGGATACCTGGCACCACGATAACTTGCTCTGCTTCCTGCGTTGACGTCCAGCTCAGCAGGAAGTACGTTCCTTGCGGCTTCTGCAGAGCCATCTTACGCAATTGGTCTTGAGATATCGTATTGGCGTAGTTGGTGTCAGAGCAGTCGTTACGGACGTTGATTTGCGAATACTGGTAGAAGCCCCGCGTGGTCCCCCTTCCAAGGTTGATGTCAGAAGGTTCGACGATGACTACAACTGTCACCCGTCCGCCCCCAACAAAGTCGCTAAGCTTGACCGCCGTAAGGTCGATCGTGGTTGGGTCACTAGGGGCGGCCCACAAATTGGCCAGCCCTGCGAGCTGCTCGAAGAGGGCGCATTCTGCCTGGGTGAAGCTCCTATACGAGTCATCTCCTACATCTGTGTTGTAGTCATGACTAAAACTGGGGATGATCAGCTCCTTATTCAATGCTGTGAATGTATTGATTTGTTGGATAATTTCCGTGATTGTCCGCCTTGCCACAATTTGAAGGCGACAATGTAACTGTAATGGCCCACTTTATACACTCCCCGCTGATCAAAGGTCGCAAGTCGAAATACCTCGAACCCGCTCGCAACTGATCGCCAAGCGTAAGGCATTGCGTCTGTGAATATGCTGCGGTGAAGGACACAGTGCCGTTGCGGAAGATACCCACACTGGTATCACATGATCCCGGGACAGTAATTTGTTTCAACGTTTTGCTTCCCAGCTTCGCGAGGTTCTGTGCCATCCAATCTGGCGGGGGATTTGAAGACGACTACCACCCATCGCCACCACTGAGAACCCAGCTCACATAGCCGCCATGATCCCACCCAAAAGAAATCGTGCTCCCTTTGCCTCCCCCTGCGTCACAATCTCATCCAAGAAGACTTGCAGGTTGAATTTGCGACCTGGAGCACGGGCTTGGATCTGAAACTTTTCGCTGGTAGGGAGAGTGTATCCGGCTTCCCCTCCCCGTCGTTGGACAGATCGTGGTTGGGGTTTGTGTCCCATTCGACGTAGACTGGAGTAGAGGTGCCGGCTGGGATGGTCGCTGACCAAGACCAAGCGGGAATTTGATATGAATGGGCGAGGAAAGGGTCCAGTACAGGGCCACCGTTGACGACTATTAAGAAGCTGCGTTGGCCCATACTGGTGGTTGCTGTTGTCGGAGCCGAGGTGAGTGGGTCGAAGCTGGTGGTAAGGGCGAGGAGACCGCTTTGCGTCCCACCTGGTGAACTTCGAAACGGGAAAGGGGTTTCCATCATCGGTAGGTGCGAAGATGTCCACCGGCTGTTGAAATAACCAAGCAACCATTCCAATTGCATTTGAAAAGCTACACTAACTTGTCGTGAATGGACAGACCGGAGAGATCAAGGCTTGAAGAAGGAGAAATATGGGTACGTACACTGCATGGAGGCCGATGTCAGGAGTAGATCAGAACGCGGGCTCTCACCGCTTGCACTGACTGGAGGGCTGTGAGGGGCACATAAGAGCTCGCATGTTCAATTTTGTGTCCCTACTTGTTGGCAGCAGCCCCCAGAAAGCACTGCATTTTCTTGTATTGTGGGGGACCGAAAGCGAAATTCCTAACAATTATCGCCCGGGGCCAGCGTTTCCTGCATGGACATCTGGACAAGGGGTGCGAGTACACGACGTGGGTCACTAGAACTGACTGTGGGTCATAAATCTGGCTATGTAGTACGAAACAGCAGCAGAGTGGGTGAGTGGAGATCGGTATGAACCTTGACCAGCTAAAGATAGTCAAATCGGATTGTTTATTGAGGAGGTTTCGATAGGATACGAAGGTGGGTAAGACTGGCTCCCAGGCAGACGTCTGCAAGCGGAAGCAGAAACTTGCACAAGATGTGAATTTGAAATGACTTCGGTTCGAAAGTATCGACCCGGGGTACTTCTATATGAGAGACGTATTTTAGTCCAAAGTCCAATCCTCTCTGATCCGAATGACGCACTAATAAGACCGGCCATGTCACAAGTCAACATGCGAGGAGGGATCATAGAGGTTTATTTGAAGAACCAACGTCATTGCAGTATATCTGCGAAGTATAAGAGGCCGAGCAAATGCGGACAAAGTTGCGCCTTGTTTGTTTTGTTGTCTTTTCTCCCTGCTTGCCTGAAAAGGGCTCGAACTTGTTTTCATTTCTTTCCTCATTGAACGAGTCAGGCAAAAAGCCAGGCTCCATGAATGTGGAAAGGCGGCTCTTTCCAACGGACGTCGTACGACCTGGAATTGTTAAACCTTGAACGCTGGCTTGCAAAAGATATAAAATTAACGCGAACTACTTACAATGTCGTATACATTACACAGACGAGATGAGATCCCCAGATACCTGGGCACTGATTCTCAAGCCTTTAATGCATGCCTTCCCACTGCAGAAAAGAGGTCCATTGATCTTCGATCTCAGGTCCAACAGCAACACCCAAGCCGTAATCCTGACTTTCGATCGCCCGAGTTTCAGTGCGTCTTGCCCTGTCGGTTGGGCCCTTCCAAAGGGAGCAAGCCTTGTCTTTTCCTTACAAAATGCGGCTCGATTGGGCCGGCTGAATGGCTCACCAAAACCGATCAATTGAGCCTACGCATAGTTGTCAAACCCCTGCGCTGCGATTTGTGTGGTCGACGGTGATTGTTTCCGATAATTTATTGAGCATTTTCCCAGGGCTTCGTCTTGACCAAGGAAGCACCAACAGGAACCTCGGGGCCAACCATCTTTATTGCTGACCATACTATGCGCCAGAGATTTACCTCACCCTTCTTGATCCTCCTCCTCCGCATCCCCCCCACCATCTACGCCGCACCCTCTCTGTCATGACGTTTCAACACGAATATGGCCACGGAATGACCTTACTTTGCTTTATTTTCCTGTTTCTCCTCGGTTCGACCGTCGCTGCCATTCCATTGGGTCGCACACCTGTTGGCAGCATGGCATACCAACATCTTAGGTATGTACATAGCCTAATATTCAGCAGAGGTCGGTATGGGGACTGATGCTCGCTGTAGTAGCAACTCCGAGAGTCGTCAGGTACGTTGATGACGGCACTCCGAGCACCGGCCCTCACACTCGACTCAGGCCATAGTTTCAACATCGAATATAGCTACTCTTTTTCCTTATTTGAGTCGATCTCACCTTATCAGGGACGTTTCGTCCTTGGGTACTGCATCCTCAACCAGCGCGCTTCCAACCCAGAGCAACATTGATAACCAAAATGACACGGCAAACGATTCTGCGATTGGAAATCAACCGACAATAGCTATCACTATCGCCGCGACTGCGGGCTGCATTGGTATCTTGTCCATTTTACTCCTGACGCTATTTCGCCTACACAAGAGGGCGCCTCTTACACGATCACAGGCTCACACTCTTGACGCGTTGTCTCTTGTGAGCGAGTGGAGGGTCAACACATTTCATAGCAACAACATGAGAATTGATCCCTTCACCCCAGGTGCGTGGATCGACCTTGACTCGAACGGCTAATCACACCACCCTAATCTAGTTTCTGATACTACCACTACACCTTTTGATTCCATGGGTCGACCAGACTTTGCGCTCCCCCCGGTGATCCGGATCTCGCATTATAGCCACTCCAGCGTGGACACACAGTCATCTTTTTCTTCCCCTACTAGCCCTCATTCACGTGATTGTAAACCCAGGCCTCCACCATTGGCTGTGGTGCCACTTTCTTCATCAGTCCCCCGTCCCGCCGGAGTACAGGCCGTGGCTTGCCTATCAGGCGAGAGTACGCTACTAAGCGTGTCTGCTAGCCTGCTTTCCACCTCCTTGCTTCCGAAGACTCCCCCGCCCATCTACTCAGAGACGACTCCTTCGAACCATATTACCCTCACCATCCCTCCTGTCATGTTGAACAGGCATGCCAAGTAATACAAATCCCTATGACTTTTACGGCTACTGTGCTCCATAGATATAATCTCTTGCTCACTCTCTTTTTCATCCCGCTGGCCTAGTCGAAACTTCCTGCTTCGCGTTCAAATTGTACCTTTTAGCGAATTTTTCGCTTTTGTTCATGATTATTCACGAAATGACGTTCACTAGCTTCCTTCCCTGTCGCTCATATCCTATTTCTCCTTCCGCATCCCTTTGGCTAGTTATGTCCTAATATAAACCCGTTTTTAGAGTGCACGGGTGTGTTTGTGTGCAATTTGAAGTCCCCATAAGCGGGTGCATCGTTTCGTGGAAACTCCAAGCGCGACTTTGTGCGCACCTCGCGCTGCCATTTATCCTCAAGACGCATAGAAGGACCGTACTGTGATACCATGCGATATACATGTATTAGGGATGCCAATGCTCAGAGTTCACAGTCTACTCTCCAATAAGGAACACGCGCTTTGCTCCGGACGCTCGCGGAACTTCACAACCCAGCTTCCCACGTAAACTCTCCAGAATCTATTCGGCTCCAGGAAACAAGTAGGTATGTATTGTTTGCCAAAACTAACCTGGTGACCTTGGTGTCGATTCAACCAACCATTCAATTTTTGATATATTTATATATTTATATTTGGGTGATCCACACTGGGGCGACTAGTCAGTTTTGGCAAATATTCCAGACCTTCCTGACTCCAGTGGATGTTGCTAAATTTCTAAACATACGAGAGGGAAGGGGAGCTAGATTCGCCTACAACTCCTGCTGTATTCGTAACTATAAGCCATGATTATATGCATCTATAACATAACAACAATAGTCCGTGGCATCGCAGTGTGCACGAGACTGGAGGTTGCGTCCACCTCGCCTCCGACAATCGGACATGAAGCGAACATGGTAACCACAGCCAATTCGGCGCAATGAGATCATTTGGATATGCACTCGCATGGACGTCGAACGTTTGCACGCGGAAAAATACCTATGCCCAACAAAATTTACTCCCAGCGGCCCATATCGATCCACGGAAGATCTTCGCGCTTGGCAATAAGCAATCCCACTTTCATTACTCATGGACGTTAACTTGGAAACTTCTACTGCCTAATTACCTGACGTCATCATTGTTCGTTACCTAGAACGGCAACCCCTTTCTGGGCGTTTGCTGCTCGTGTTATCGTAACCGAACACGCAATGAAGACGGCGAACCCTTGTTCCCAAATGCGCCGAAACTAAAGTTTAGTTGACAGAGTCGCTGACATGATCGCAGCCGCGTCAACCGGAAAAAAAAAATATTCCCATCGCAGACGCAAATCGACCCTGCACTGTAGCCGCTTCTCCGATCAGAATTTCTGGGAACGGAAGCGCCCGTTGCCCCAAAGTTCCTTGAGCGCTAGAACCAACCAAATAGCGCACGATCTAGTCATTGCAGCTATTCATGTGCTCGGTGTGCAGAACGGTGATGCGAGTAAATACATTGCAGTACCACTGTCATCACCCTTACAGCTAAGTCAAATCTCCGATGTACCGCTTTTAGTACATCTTTAGCGGACTGGAGTCCAGAGATGGGTTGATTTGGCTGGTCTCATTCGGCGATTCGTATTGCTCAGTGTCGCAATTGAGACTGGATCCCTTCTTACAACTGGTGAAACACGGCAAGATGCCACCGAAAGAGTGATATCTCTGCGCGAATTGATTACCTTCTCTCCACCTCGAATGCTTTCCGCGTCATCACCTCCGATAATTATGGGTGACAAGGCGGTGAAAGTGACAGAAGTGTACGGCCGCTGTAGGGCTCTGCGGAACAGCTGGACGAGGCAAACCGACCCGACTCCGAGGTGCCCACAAGAGTCGGGAACGCCGAAGGAGGGATTGGAATTCCATCACTCGAAAATTTGGCCCAACCGGTGGAGGACGTAAGACTAGCAAGACATGCATTGAAAAAGGGACCACAGCCGAAATGAATAGGCGCAAGGGTCATACATGGAATAACCATTTAAAACGGTAAATCAGAACGTGTTAAGACTCGCGTGCTTGACGGAATACCAGGTTTATTTCATGGCAGTTACGTTGACCACTTCAAGTCGGATCATTAATTTGGGTTGAACCTCGCTTCTTTGCGCGGTTCTCCGGAGGCTGCTCCTTGGCACGGAAGTACGTCGAGAAAGTGAAGAGAGCCTTTAATACTCTTACCAACGCGGTTAACGTTGCTACCTCCGATGCACACGCTTCTGTCAACGCAGATCCGAAAATCGATATGGATCCTCATTCATGCGCTATGTTGGAGAGTGTCAATGTGCTGTTGGAGCGCTTCTCTGGCCACAGTTTAGGACTTCTCGCGACCGGAGTGTTGCAGATGGCCAATGGCATCGGCGAAGAGGGGAACGCTTCTGAGACGGGTCCCTCCACGTGGTTGAATGCCAAGAGCGAGTAGATCAACCAGCCCTTGCGGCACCCGGGATGGATTAGGACAGAGGAAGGAAGAGGCGAGGGTGAGAAACTCTATGATTGGCTGATCAGGCTCTTCAATGAGGATCCGACTCTGGGGATTGACGCGCGGGGATTCCGGTGAAGTACGGACGATTACATCGGGCCTGTCGGAGGACAAAGCGTCGGAAAGAGGGGTGCTGGCCTTGAGGCGGCTGGAGGAAGGTCCAGCGGATCTCGGTGTCATCTGTGCGACAGTCGCCCCCGATATATTCGATGAGGCCGGAAGTGGTCTCAGTTCGGGCAGAAACTCTAGACGACGTTCTCCGTTGGTTGCTTCCTCGCATCTTACGTGTTATTATCAGCTGAGGGTAGAACTGAAGAGCGACAGTACTCTTGTTTTAAAACGTGAACCGCTTATATTACGTTCCATAGTGAGGGTACTTATATAGTAAACGATACGCGCTCAGGAACCATCTCCCGTCGTCGGGAAGACAGAAACGTCTCGTTTTGAAGAACTAAAGACCCTTTTATTACTATCAGACGCTTTTCACTTCTGCAACGCTTCATGTGAGCGATTTGATTAACCATGTTTTGCTGGGCCGCTTTCCGGAGGGCGTAGGCGGTTCCAAGTCGAGGACAACGGAAGGCCTGATTAATTAATCGAACAACCGTACGACGTGATGACCCTGAGTTGAGGACCTGCCTAGATCGAATAACCTAATGTCAAGCATCATACAAATAATGGTTCTCAGAATATGACGACTCATGTAAAAGTGCTGAAGAGGGAGGGAACGACATTGTGATTGATCATTTTCACATGTGGCTAAAGTATGTTTAGCCACAAAGGAAGCAATGGGATGCCTGATTAACGACGACATTACAAGGGGATGAAGTTATATAGGTAATAATCAAAGAATACGAAGTGATATGCTAGGGAACGACAGTGTGGCGGGTCTTGGCGGAATATTGCGACCAAGAATTGCGAATGAAGCGGGATGGCGCATTGGGTGCCATCCCCCATCTCTCGATATATATTCGTCCGTGTTGGCTATGGTCGCGCGAGAAGTTTCCTGTAAGCAGCTTCTGCGGCAGCTTCCTTCGCGTCCGCTTTTGTATTACCAACTCCGGTTCCATAGACGGTACCCCAGACTAGAAAAGGGCCTTAGTATGTAGCTGGGAATCTACTTAGACTGTGACGTACTTGTGGCGGTTGCGGTCCAGGTCGCCTGATGTAAGGGGCCGACTGTTGCAAATTCATAGCGAAGGTTTGGGAGGTCACCGATACGCTGGAGCTCATTGTTAAGCTTTTGACGGTATCCACTCTCTACAGATAGAATCAATATTTGTTGTGATGAGGTTGACCGAGATCGATGGGCGAAATTCGACATATGGGTCGAATATATACTACACACCTTGAGAGGACATATTATGGAGCGAGAGTAAGTGATTGTAAAGACGGTAATGAGTCCAATTAAGGGTCAAAGAATATAATGATATGAGCAACCCGAAACCAAAATGAGAACTTTTGAACCGAGTGAAATGATGAAGGTGTAGGTGTTTGTAGAGCGGCTGCTAAGAGGGCCCTTATATACAACCTATAACTACACAGTGGAGTTGGACGTTCATTTGGGCGCAACACTGCGTTTGTTTGACGCAAAGGAGCAGCAGAATGTATTGAGCACGCCGGACAGGCAGCGGAGGATCGAAGAAACCGAGCCGGTCATGATAGTCTGTGAAAGTGAGTTCACGGACCCTTGCGTTCGGACCAGCACATGATCCATTAGGAAAGGGAGATGACGAGGTGGCGATGACGAGGGCTGATGAAGAAAATAGAGATGATGCACTGGCCCAGGAGACTGTCAATCCGAAGACTTTTGCATTGGCGTCAAAACCGATCAATGCGCAGAGATGATCCCGTTGGGGTAATTCATTCGGGCACTTGAGCAGGGCACACATGAATCGCCTGCTCCGATGGAAATCCCCAAAGCTCTTTACGTGCTCAAATATCGTGACTTGTAGCCCGCTCCCGTATAATCCCCGTATAATCCCGCGTCCCCTTCAAAGGGTTTGTTGCGATTGTCCCTCGCCCGAGCAGAGCCTTACGCTATCCTGGATTGGCCAGGGTGGTTGAATTGCCTGCATGAGGCGAATTTCGGGTATGAACCAGACATACAATCTCGCCGCATGGCCATAGCGCTCATTAATCCCAAAATGCATATGGTGGCCAGGACGGGATTGGAAGTTTTCTTTTTTCGATGTAGCTGGTCGAATCAGCGAGTGTTGAAGTTGAACCTGTGCGCCTCGCTTAGTGGCACTCTGTTCAGCGCCCGTTACCAGCGCTTCCTATTTCGGGATCGGAGCGGGACCCAATCATTGGTCAAAATATGGAGTACCCGAAGGAAGTGGGCGTCCTTAAAGGCCGCGTATAATGATGCTAGATGGATAGCACGTGCAAAAAGTTAGGAAATTTCTTTATTCGAACTTCGGGAAATAAAGGCCCCGAAGGAATGCACTGCCAACGGGACGGTCGTGCACGTGAAAGAATATCGGCCCAGGAGAGTCCATATCGTACCATATCACAACATGTTGTGGCGGAGCAACAAAACGCAGTAGGATAATCGAATTGGAATAGAAGTTAATTCGACATAAGACTCATAAATATGCCCTTCACATGTTCACTCTAGTTGTTACCAGACGACCGAGCAGCATGTTGCAAAGTCGGAGGAGCCATCCAAGGGGATTAAGTCTGCGCGATGACGGGGAAGGAATTGTCGGCCTCTTCATTCAGCGGTTACCTACATTCTCTCGAAGGCCGAAGTTTCCGTGAAACGCTAGCTTGGTTTCGGACACCACCAGAAAAGCGCTAACCATACATTTTGAGAAACGACGCAGGCCATCCAAAATAGATCTTAAGAGGACCATACCGACAGAGCTCCGAACAGGACCAGTTATCCTATACCCGAGCAAGCTGTTCCTTTCTTGTCAGGCAGCCGAGTATTCTAATAGTTTCCTTGGATACTTATGTCCTCTGCAGGTTGCTAACATGACTTCCTTGGGTACCAGGGGGGTAGATGGCTTGCGGCGATACGGGGCCCGTCGGACATGGTGACGAGCGCGGGGCATATGCTCCGTGGCATGGGAGGAAGCCGCGGGCTTGAAATTACCGGAACTTCTACTGTTGAGATATGCCTCGTTCTCCCGTGCCCGGAAATCGTGGGATGGATTTCTGAAGCGTGAATGCATCCTCAAGCAACTCGCATGTTATCGAGAGCAATAAATTGGAGTCGGCGTCACATATATCCTCCTCAGGTGCTCAGGTCATCGCACAAGCGTTGGAGTGCAGGTCATTGGCTTGAATCGGGATTCCGAGTCAATAGCGCAATTCAAGGTGCTGTGAGCTTTGTCATGGAACTCCTCAGATCTGCGATGGAGTCCCCTGGCTTCCCTTGCCATAAATGGTCCAGTCTCAAAAACTGCGCGCGGTAAAGACGCGGTGTTTGGTCTTATGTTTTGACACCGTACTTTGGACTCCGCCGTTGTCGTTACCCTCTTGCTTTACCAAAATGCAAAAGGATGATGATGGATTTGTTACTTCAGTCGACTGTGAGCTTCGATTGTCATTCCGGGCGTCAGCCCTCTCAGCATGAGCGCGTCATACAGCTTCCGCGTTTGACACGCTTCAATCGGATCTGGGGGAAAGCTTGAAAGTCGCCGGGTCTAGTACAGATGACAGTAAGCACTACTCATGGCCACGGACGTAACTCCTCGTTCCCTGGTTCATTTATTCTCCTTGGCGCTAGATACGGACCCTATGGCGAACCTGCGAAGCGAGTTTGAAGTAGAGGTACCCGGCCACGCTTTTTTTCCTTACTTCGATTTGAATTAGAGGCTTTCTAGGTCACCCTTGCCAACCAGCAGGCGGACCCAAATTCGCCGCTGTATAGCGTCAAATCTTTCGAAGAGCTCGGACTGTATGCTTAAAAGGTATCAAATCTATTACTATAAGGTTCTCATGTCTCTCTGGTGCAGATCGGACGCGTTAATGAAGGGCATACGTACAATGGGCTTCGTTCGCCCATCCAAGATCCAAGAACGCGCTCTACCTCTTATGATTCACGATCCGTAAGTATAAGCCTTTACTGCAGGATGACGTTATTTGTACTCATTTCAGCCTTGATATCGTACAGACCGACTAACATGATTGCACAATCACAATCAGGAACCGGCAAGACTGCTGCATTTGTGCTTACCATGCTCACACGGGTAGATATCTCTCAGCAGTTCCCTCAGGTGTGTTCAATATGGCTGTCCCGGAACGTTCGCTTATCGCAAGCAAAAGGCACTATGCCTCACCCCATCGCGAGAACTCGCTCGTCAAATTATGGCCGTTATTACTCAAATGTCCCGCTTCACTGATATTATCACTGGCTTCGCGATCAAAGAGGTCCCTCCGACACCAAATGCTCAGATTGTAGTCGGCACCCCAGGGACAATGGCCGAGTTGATCCAAAAGCGTATTATCGATGGATCCAAGATTAAAGTGTTCGTACTGGATGAGGCAGATAACATGCTGGATACGGGAAGTATGGGGGACCAGACCCTTCGGGTCAAGAAGTGCGCAGTCTGGTCTCAGATATTCAGCTACTAACAGAATGGAATAGTCGAATCAACAAGGATGCGCAGAAACTCCTGTTCTCGGCGACGTTCCCCGCCCATGTCCAAGTATTCGCGAAGAAGTTTGCACCCAACGCGAATGAGATCATGCTACGTACCGAGGAATTATCTGTAGAAGGAATCAAGCAATTCTACATGGACTGTCCAAACGAGGAAGCCAAGTTTCAAGTACTTGTCAATTGCTACAACCTGATGACCGTTGGCCAGAGTATCATCTTCGTGCAGGTATCTATGTACTGCATTGAAATGAGTCAAGTTCTCATGTTACTCGCAGAGAAAGGTCACCGCGGATGAAATCGCGCGACGGATGACTGCAGCGGGTCATAAGATTTCCTCACTGCATGGCTCGAAAGAGGTCGGCGAAAGAGACACGACCATCGACGATTTCCGAGACGGTCGCTCCAAAGTCCTCATCACAACCAACGTTATTGCTCGTGGTATCGACATCGCACAGGTTAACCTTGTCATCAACTACGACATTCCGCTGAACGCCGAGCACAAGCCAGACGCCGAAACCTATCTACATCGAATTGGAAGGACGGGTCGATTCGGAAGGAAGGGTGTTAGTATCAATTTCGTGCACGACAAGAGAAGCTGGGATCAGATGCATGTTATTGAGGAAGTGCTAGGGAAGAAGATCGAGAGAATCGACACATCTGACGCGGATGAGATGGAGAAGGTACATCACCCAGACTTTATTTGGTCCGATCACGTCTGACCCCCCCCCTCAGATCCTACGACAAGCGCTGAAGGAAAAGGGTCCTACAGCTGGGTCCGCTGGCAGTTCTATGCACCAATCCTGATCACCCTGGTTTGCAGAGGGCATCTTGACTTCATTTGTCGCTTCCGCTTTTCGTGTATCGTCCTTTGAGAACACAAATCCTTTTGCCCTTAAACAAAGCAGTGGGATCTCCCGATGACGAGTCGAGTATAGGTTATCAGAAATTATCGTCACCCTAGATTATTGCCGTTTGCAAAAAAGTTGGCGTGGGCCTTTGTGCACCACCCAGTTTTCCGGTCCTCACACCGCGAAAACTGAGGGCGGGGCTTTCTAATGTACATAGACGATGTAAATAGAGTAATTTAGAGGTGCATGCACAATTCCAGCACAATCTGAGCACGTTAATGTGGCCGAAA
>WNFL01092197.1_pt4 | contig 17938 bp, 13 predicted proteins | sample 5400361 | NCBI WGS metagenome assembly WNFL01 (sample SAMN13153351, study PRJNA577476) | soil metagenome | isolation source: 40 cm soil on Douglas fir-dominated hillslope | place: USA:California | collected 2013-09-17 | reverse complement strand
GTGTATTTGTAGTCCCGCCACGCTTCGGGACGGAAGGCGTAGTTCACCACCCGCTCGCCCATCCCGGAGCCGAAGGTGATGCGCATCCCGTACTTCTTCCTCCGCTCCTTGGGATCCAGCTCCCAGTGGCGCAGCTGCTCGGTGCGCACCAGGTGGGGCTTCTTGCGGTAGACCCGCATCACCTCTTCGCGCACCAGCGTCGCGGTATCGCGCGCGGTGGCCGGGTTGCGCACCATGCGGGTGGTGACCACGAAGCTCTGATCGGTGAGCAGCGACTCGCGGCGGGCCTCGCCCTGGGCGACGCGCTTGAGGATCTCGTTGAGCGTGACGCGCGGCGCGTGGACCAGCACCGGGGGCAGGTCCATGTGGAGCGTGTCCTCGGTGGCGAGCGTCGGTTTCGGGGGTGGGGCGGCCAGCAGGAGCGGGCCGGCGAAGGCGTCGGGGAGCAGGGCACCACCCGACGAACCAGGGCCGGGGAAAGCAGGGGCGATGGGCGCCCCCAGCGCGACGGTCAGCAACAGCGTCGGGATCGCATTGCGGCCAGGGGACGCGTTGCGGCGGACCCGCAACAGTCAGAACAACGGCTGTCAACCTTCGAAGGTTGCAGGGCGTCCGAACAGGAACGGAGGGACGGTTACAGGCCCCGTGAAAGCACCGTCCGCTCCCGGCACGGACCGTGCCATGGAGGAGAGGGCAGAGCATTCCCCCCGGCCGTCACCTCTCACAGGGAGGACACAGATGCACTCGCGATTCCACCTTCTGGCCGCGCTCGCGCTCCTGCTGCCTGCGGCTGCACACGCGCAGGCCTCGGCGTCGTCGGCATCCGGAAGCGCCTCGGCGTTCGCGCTTCCGGTCGAGAACTACAACGTCGCGCTCGAGAGCACCGGAGGCAGCCGCCTCGAGTACGGGCAGTCGGGCGGATCCGACGGCACGCGCAACGACTACATCCGCTATCGCCCGCGCACCTACCGCTCGCGGCGCAACAGCTACTGGATGCCGGTGGTGAGCCAGGTGCACGCCGGGTTCTTCGATCCCAACGGCAGCCCGAGCAGCGGCTTCATGTTCGGATTCCGCGGCGGCCCGATGGTGGACCCGCACGTGCAGATCGGCCTGAGCGTGGACCTCGAGCACAAGTCCTCGAACTTCGACGAGCAGTTCGCCTCCGGCGATGTCGGCGGCGTCGGCAACGTCACCGCCACCGTGCCCAACCAGGGCACCACCACCAACTTCGTCCCGATCCTGGGCTTCATCCAGTTCGGCGGCGACGACAACATGTCGGTGATCCCGTACGTCGGCGTGGGCGGCGGCTACGAGGTCCTCACGCTCGAGAACTCGGGCGTGACGATCGACGGCGCCTCGATCGACGGCACCTATGGCGGCTGGGGCTGGCAGCTCTGGGGCGGCGCCGGCGTGCCGCTCTCGGGCCAGGCGCGCATCTTCGGCGAGGGCTTCTACAACACCGCGTCGGTCGAGCAGGACGTCGACGGCAACACCGGCCCGTTCCGCGTGCAGATCGACCGCAACGGATTCGGCGCACGGTTCGGCGTGAGCTGGGGGTTCTAGACCGGGATCCCTGCTCCCGCAACGACGAGGCGGCTCCTCGAGGGGAGCCGCCTCGATTCGTTGGGGAGTGAGTCCGCTGTGCCGCGCGCCCCCCTGGCACGTGGTCCGCGTGATCCGCCCGGCGGTTGCCGCCCTTCCAGCGCGCGAGTAGGCTCGCTCGGCCATGGCCCGGCGATCTCCCCGCTCGCGACGCAAGCCCGACGACACGCCGCGCGGGCCGGGGAAGGAGCGTCCGCGCCCCGGACCGAACGGGCACGCGCCCAAGGGGGCGCGCGGGGCCGCGTCGGCCAAGGCGCGCGCCTCCAACACCGCGCGCGCCCGCCCGACCGCCGCACGCACCGCGTCGCGCCGCCCGCGCCGGCCGCTCCCCGCACCCAAGCGCCGTGCGTTCCGCCCGCCGGATCCGGAGCGTGTCGCTACGCTGCTGGCCGAGCTCGAGCGCCTCTATCCGAACGCCGAGACCGCGCTCCACCACGAGAACCCGCTCCAGCTCCTGATCGCCACCATCCTCTCGGCGCAGTGCACCGACGAGCGCGTGAACATGGTCACGCCGGTGTTGTTCGCGAAGTACCCGGACGCCGGCGCCCTGGCGCGCGCGCCGCGCCACGATCTCGAGGAGGTCATCCGCTCGACCGGCTTCTATCGGATGAAGGCGCAGGCGATCCAGGCGGCGGCGTCCGACATCGTGAGCAAGCACGGCGGCGAGGTGCCGCGCACCATGGAGGAGCTGGTCGCGCTCCGCGGCGTCGGGCGCAAGACGGCGAACGTGGTGCTCGGCAACGCCTATGGCATCCCCGGGCTGGTGGTGGACACGCACGTGACGCGGCTCTCGAACCGGCTCGGGCTCACCACCGAGAAGGACCCGGTCAAGATCGAGCACGCGCTGATGGCGATCGTGCCGCAGCAGCGCTGGACGGTGTTCTCGCACTGGCTGATCCTCCACGGCCGCCGCGTGTGCATCGCGCGCAAGCCGCGCTGCTCCTCGTGCGCGCTGAACCCGCACTGCCCGCGTCTCGGGGTCACTGCCTCGCAGTGAGCCGCCGATGACATCGCGAGCCCTCCCGGCGCTGCTGCTGCTCGCAGCGCTCCTCCCGGCGCCGGCCGCGGCGGTCGCACCCACGCCGCCGCGGGAGCTCTTGCTCGAAGGCGACGAGAGCGTCGCGACCACCGAGGGTGCGCGCGCGATGCTCTTCAATCCGGCGGCGCTGGGGCTGCGCTATCCGTCGGAATTGCGGGTCTCGTGGTCGCGGCTGCAGCCCAGGGGCGAGGTGAACCACGAGCTGCTCGCGCTCGGCGGGTTCGGGCTGATGGCCGAGCGCGTCAAGGACCGCTCGCAGGCCTACGGCTTCGCGATCGCGGGCGGCGGCGAGCCGCTGCGCGTCGGGCTCTCGACCACCTGGCACGTGGACGCTGCGTCGCACGAGGTCAAGCGCGACGAACGACTCGGCCTGCTGTCGCGCCCGGCGCCGTGGCTCTCGCTCGGAGCCGCGGCGGACCATCTGTTCCAGCCCGACTTCCAGAGCGTGCGGCTCGGCCGCCTGTACCACCTCGGGATCGGGTTCCGGCCGCTCGCACTCCGCCGCGCCTCGGCGTACACGCTCGGCTCGCGGCTCACGCTCTCGACCGACTTCGTGATCCCGGACGACGGCAGCTTCTCCCAGACCCGCGTGCGCATCGGCGGCGAGCTGGAGCTGGCGCCGGGCCTGGCGGTGCGCGGCGCGATCGAGGACCACGGCGGCGTCCACCTGGCGGTCGGGATCTGGGGCCCGCGCTGGGGCTTCCACGCACAGCGCGCGACCGTGGACGGCGCGCACCGTGCCGACACCTACAACGTCTCGCTCCACTCCGGCGACGAGCGGTCGGTGCTGGCGTCGAAGGCCGACCGGCGGGTCGCGGTGATCCGCGCGTCGGGACATCTGGGCGACGATCGGCTGAGCGGCATGACGGTCTACGGGCCGGTCGGCAGCGCATTGGCCTCGGGCCTGCACCAGCAGCTCGAGCGCGCGCTGGAGGATCCCTACACCCAGGGCGTGCTGCTCGAGCTGAACGGCGTGTCGACCATGGCGCAGCTCGAGGAGCTGCGGCCGCGGATCCGGCGGCTGCGCGCCGCCGGCAAGCCTGTGGTCGCATACCTCGAGAACGGCGGCGGGCGCGGCGATCTCTACCTGGCCGCGGCGTGCGACAAGATCGTCACCTCGCCCGAGGCGGTCTGGGTCGCGCTCGGCCTGCGCTCGGAGCGCCGCTCGTACCGCACCGCCCTCGCCGACCTCGGCCTCCGCTTCGACCGCGCCTCGTACGGCAAGTACAAGTCGGCGTACCGGAACCTCAGCACCGATTCGACCACCGCCGTCGATCGCGAGGTCACCGAGCACCTGCTCGACCAGATCCAGGAGATGTTCGTCTCCACGGTCGCCACCGACCGTCACATGCCGCGCGAGCGGCTGGTGACGGTGCTGGACGGGCGCTGGTGGCCGCCGGCCGAGCTGCAGAAGGCGGGCGTGATCGACTCGATCGGCTACCGCGAGGACGCGGTGCGGATCCTGGGCCGGATGTGCGGCATGGGCGACACGCCGCGCGGCGTGAGCCTGCCGCGCGTGCCGCCGGCGCGCCGGGCGTGGACCGTGCCGACCCGCCTCGCGGTGGTGTACGCCACCGGTGCCATCGAGGAGGGAGCGAGCGGCAGCGATCTGCTGATGGGTCCGTACATGGGATCCGCGACGGTGTCGCGGCAGATCGCGCGCGCGTTCAAGCAGCCGGGGGTGAAGGCGGTGGTGTTGCGGGTCGAGAGCCCGGGCGGCTCGAGCCTCGGCTCCGATCTGATCGCCCACGCCGCCGAGCGTGCCCGGCGCGAGTCGAAGAAGCCGCTGATCGTCTCGATGGGCAGCGTCGCGGCCAGCGGCGGCTACATGATCTCGATCCCCGGCGACCGCATCTTCGCCGACCGCTTCACCTACACCGGCTCGATCGGCGTGCTGGTGGTGAAGCCCTCGCTCGAAGGCTTCTACCGCAAGCACGGGGTTCACCAGGAGGACTTCGACCGCGGCCGCTACATGCGCGGCATGTCGTGGTCGCGTGACTGGGATCGCGAGGTCCAGGCCTCGGCCGACTCCTCGATCTACGCCGACTACCTCCAGTTCGTCGGCCACGTCGCCGCCGCCCGCAAGCTGCCCTTCGAGCAGGTCGAGCCGGTGGCGCAGGGGCGGGTGTGGATGGCCGACGAGGCGCGCGACCAAAAGCTGGTGGACGATTCCGGAGGGCGAGAAGATCCGGCTCGCCGAGTACCGCCGGCCCTCGCCGCCGCTGATCGAGCGGCTGGTGGGCCGCGCGGTGGGCGAGGCGTGGGAGCGGGTCGCGCGGCTGCCCGAGCCCGGCGAGCACCTGCTGTGGGCCGATGACGACCTCCCGTAACCGCGGCACCGCAGAGACCGTCCCGGACCGCTCCGCCTCGCGCGGCGCGCTCGCGCTGTGGGCCGCGATCGCGGGGCTGACGGTGGCACGCGCGTGGGTCGCGTTCGTGCCCTCGACCGCGCTGTGGTCGCTCGCGCTCCAGCGCTTCCTCGCCCCCGCGATCGGCTGGGGATTGTGGGCGCTGCTGGCGCTGGCCCTGGTGCCGCCGCTCGCGCGCCGCGTCGCGCCCGCGCTCGAGGCGCTCGGCGGCTGGCTCGTCCGCGCCCGCGTCGCGGGCAGCGGGCTCGCGTTCGGGCTCGGCGCCGCGCTGCCGGCGCTGCTGCCGGATCGGGTGCGCTTCGTCGGCGACTTCCTGCTGCGCCAGGGGACGGTGGAGGAGGGCGAGAAGCCCGGGCTGCTGTTCCCGCAGGCGCTGCCGCTCGATGTGCTGCTTCACTACCGCCTGCCGCTCGCGCTCTTCGAGGCCGGGTTCGCGCCTCCGAACCTGACGGCGCGTGCTCTCGGCGCGCTCGAGGCCGGGATCCTGGCGGTGCTGGCGCTCGCCTTCGCTCGCGCGCTGTCGTTGCGCGGCGCCGCGCTGGTGGCCGCCGCCGCCACCGTGTACTTCGGCGGCACGCTCGCGCTCTACACCGGCTACAGCAAGGCCTTCTGCGAGCTGCTGCTGCTGGCCGCGGCCGTGGGCGTGCTCGGAGTCAGCGTGGCGCGCAGCGGCGAGGACCAGGCCCGCGGCGAGCGCGCGCTGCTCGCGCTCGGGCTGATGCTGGCGCTGGGCGCGGTGCTCCATCGCTCGGCGTTCGGACTGCTGCCCGCGGCCGCGGTGGCCTGGGCGATGTGGCTGCGCGCGCGCGGGGCCGGAGCGCTGCGGCGCCCGCTCGCGCTCGTCGCGTTGCTGCTGCCCGTGGTCGTGATGGCGATCATGGTGCCGCGGATCGTGGCCGACGTGCGGCGCTGGGACGTGGTCCACTTCGCGCCCGCCGAGGTGCGCACCGGCGGCGGGCCGCTGCGCGCCGCGTTCGCCGACGGCCGCCCGCTCGATCTGCTCAACCTGGTGCTGGTCCTGTCGCCGCTCGCGATCCCCGCGCTGATCGCCGCGCTCGCCGCCGGACCGCGCCGGCTCCTCGCGCGCGAGGTCGCCCCGCTGCTGGCGCTGGCGCTGCCGTTCGTGCTGGTCGGGCCCTTCATCCACCCGGTGCAGGGGCTGTTCCGCGACTGGGACGACTACGCGGTCGCCGCCGTCACGCTCTCGCTGCTCGCGGCCTACGCGGTGGGCGAGGTGCTGCGGGCGGACGCCGAGGCCCACGTTCCGGCGCGGCGCGGTGGCTCCCCGGCCGCGGCGCATGCGTGGGTCGCGGTTGCCGCGACGCTCGGCGCCGCGGTGCCCTCGATCGAGTGGCTCGCCCACCACGCCGACGAGGCGCGCGGGCTGGCCCGCGTCTACGCGTTCGTGCGCGAGGCGCCCGAGCGCGGCCCCGGCGAGCGCGCCAAGACCTGGGACTACATCGGCATCGTCGCGTTCCGAAAGGAGCGCTGGGCCGAGTCGGCGGACGCCTTCGCGCGCGCCGCCGAGACCGGCCCCAGCCCGCGCATCCTCCAGAGCTGGGCGATGGCCGAGACCAACCGCGGCGACCTGCCGCGCGCCCAGGAGATCTACCGGCGCCTGCTGGCGACCACGCCGGAGACGCCGCTCGGCTGGCTCGGGCTCGCCGCCGTGTCCTCGCGCCGCGCCGAGGCCGCGACCGACGACTCGACCCGCGCCGCCCAGATCGCCGAGTCGCGCCGCGCGGCGAACGCGCTGCTCGAGCTCCAGCCCGGCAACCCCGACGCGGCGCAGATCCTAAAATACCTCGACCAAATGGTCCCTCATCTCAAGCGTCCTTCGATGTAGAATCACAAACCCTGTAGAGTCACAAACCTCATGAGAATCCTGTCTCGAGCCACTACTGACGCCGGCTCCTTGCTGTCACGCTGCTTCCAACACCCAAGGGTCAATCGCGCGGCGAACCGCCGCCCTGGCCCGTGGGCTTCTCCGTTTCTTAGGTGGGCCGGGAGCAAAAGAAAACTTCTCCCCCTTCTCGTCCCTCTGATTCCCGCTAGCTATAATTGCTACTTTGAGCCGTTTGTTGGTTCCGCCTGCCTCTTTTTCGCTGTCCGGCCCCGTCGTGCCGTGCTCAGCGACATAAACGCGGATCTGATCGGCGCATATTCCCAAGTTGCCGCGCATCCGCGACGCACCTGGCGGATCGTCTCGACCCTTCCGAAAGGCGCTCAAGCCTACTACCACATTCGGCGCAGCCTCTTGCAGGCAAGTAGTCCGCAAGACTCCGCAGCAAGATTCATCTATTTGAACCGCCACTGCTTCAATGGTGTCTATAGGACCAACAAAACCGGGATGTTCAATGTTCCAATCGGGCAGAACACTGGCCTCCTGCCGACAGAGGCGGCATTCTACCGGTGTTCAGTCGCCCTCCGGCGGGCAAAGCTAAAGGCATGCGACTTCGAGGAAGCGCTTCGTTCGGTACGAAAGGGAGACTTCGTTTATCTGGACCCACCGTATTCGATACCACGCCAGCGATATCGTGGAGAATATGGGTGGAGCGCACATGGGAGCCTTGACCTTTCACGCATCGCCGCAGTCTTAGAGCGCGTTGATCGCGTGGGGGCGGCGTTTCTCCTGTCCTATGCCGACACGGCGGAGGCACGACGCGCTTTTTCGGGATGGACGATTTCAAGGGTCAAGACGTCACGACACGTCGGGGGTTTTGAAACGTCTCGGGCGCGCGTATCCGAGCTCGTGGTCACGAACCAGCCTGGGAGAATGGTGTAGCCGCAGCTGGGGCAGCCCCTCAGCCCTCCCAGTCCATTCTGCAGACAATCGTTCTGGGCTCGTCGGGGAGCACTTCGCGTGGAGAGCGGCTACGCCCGGAGCTTGCACGCCAAACACTGACGAGGGGGCGCCTCGCTGCGAGAGCAAGGGCGATAAGACCAAAGAGCTTGGGTCCTAAGGATGCCAGCACGACCCGAAAGTCGGTCTCGAGACCACTGGCTATTGAATCAAGCAGCCAAAACGTTGCCGACGGATCATCGAGAACATACTCAAAGAGCCATCTACGCGAAGCGAGAGTTATCAGTGGGGCATTGCTTCTGTAGACAGCGGCGCGAAATCTATCTCTACTCACCGCCTTGGGGATCATTAAGGCAGTAAGTCGCGGGTCAAGCAGTTCCCTCAACGCCGTAGCGCGATGCGGCTCATACCCAAGTCCCAACACAAGTGCAATCGGCAGGTTGGGGAGCGCCAGCGACGCAAACCCATCGATCGGCGCCACGATCTCGTTTGGGGTCACGTCCTCCGGTGGCGCCGAATAACGGCCTGGCACGTAGACAAAATAGGTCGTGATGCGAGCATGCCTCTGCTCTTCTAGAAGGCGTCGTACCAAGGCCCCATACCAGACTCTCGTCATGCTGGATATGTCGATAACGATCGCATGCTCTGTGGCTGCGGCCGACATGTACTCAGCAAGAATCCTTTCGGGAACGGCGTCATTATCGGCCGCCGCTGGCTCAAGTGAGTAGTCTAGCTCGCGAAGTATCCTGTCGTTGTCCGGACGACTCAATGCCTCCGGATTCTCTTGAAAGGCAAGCGCAACGCGATGGGACACCCGTCGATGGACCGCTCTCGGCGCAGAAGTGGCGCGTTGCTCATACCCGCTCGCAGCGAGGATTAGGTCAGACCTGTCAGCTGCCTCGGAGAGCGTGGCGTTTGAAACCCGGACGAGACGCATCACGTTGCCTTGTCTTCGGGAAAGCCGAGGTCCTGTTGACGAGAATCGCGAGGCGCGCTGAGGGCGTGTGTAACGTGTATTGGGCGATAGTTACGAAAGAGCAACTGGAAGCTGGGCGCAAGCATGAATGAGAGTCGGATTCGGGAGTGCACGAGGCTCGGCGCGACCTCGGTTTGTGACTTGCCAACGTAAATAAGCGCACCGATAAGGAGCCCGCGCTCGATGAGGCGCTGAATAGGTGCCGGGGTCTCGGGGTCTACAAAGAAACTTCCAGGGGGGTCGCCTTGAAACTGCTGCCCAAGCAGTTGCGAGCGAAGGAAGCTGCCCAGTGCAAACACAAGGCCGTTCAGATCAAGGCCCGAGTGTTGGGCATCGTCGGGGGAGGTCGGATAGAGCCTGATGTACTGCCGCATGCGCTGCGATGCTGCGGCGAGTATCGGGGCCTGTTTCGATAGCTGAATCAACGGGCGCTGCCCCTCGTCCCGCTGAACAGGATTTGCATCCAACACCTCGTTCAAGATGCCGGCAAGCCAGCGCGGATTGCCGTCGCTCATCGCGTAGATGGCTTCCTCCCCGGCGTATAACGCAGGACGCTTCCTCGAGCGCGCCCTATTCGCGCCGAGGAATGTCTCTCGGAGCAAAGCGAGGGGCTTGAGCTTGCGCAGCAGCTGATCGCGCTCCCGAGTGCTATCAGTGATGGGATTCGCAGGGTCGAAGCCGTGGGACTTCATGAAGTCGGCAAACGTGGAATCCCGCTTGGCGAGCTCAACGAAGGTTTTCCAGGCAGCGGAGCCCTCCGAGTAGACGTCGTCGTCGTGTCCGAGCCGCTCTTCGGCCGCGAATAGTGAACGCCCAAACACATCAGCTGGCGTGAGCGATTGAGACGAGAATCGGTCACGGATCAGTGCCGTTGCGAACTCTTGGCAGAACGCTGTTGCGTCGATTATGTGCGAGTACCACGTTCGAATTGGCGCGTAGTCGGCACGAGGCTGCTGCATCGTTACCATTGAGCTTGGCAGGACTGGGCTCCACGTCAGCTTGAGCAACATCCGCTGGTCGACACTGCGAAGCGCAGGCAGGAGGTCAGCGTGTAGCCAAGAAGGGGCGATCTCGAGCTCATCGAAACACAAGGCCCAACGGACCGGACGCAGGCGCGCGGCCGCCTCCGCGTCGAAAACATGACACGCACTGATGAGCGCATCGAGTGGGTGTCCAGCAACGGCGGGCGGCAAGGAGTCGATAGACTCTGCAATCGACGCCTGATCGCGCTTGACGAGTGATGCCCTTATCTTTGCCGCAGCAGATTCGAGGCCCATTCTTAGCCGAGAGATTGATGGCAGAGTGGGCGCCCAGGCCCAATCGTCGATGAGGGCCATCGCAAGCTTGCTGTCTAGACGTGCAGTACCGAGAGCAAGGCGCTCAAACACCAAGAGTAGTTCGACTAAGCTCGATAGGCAGACCATCCCCCGTTGCGCGCGTTCGGCCAACACCGCATTGCTGCCAAGAGCGCGTGTAACCGCCTGAAGTTCGTAAGACCACCTGATATCCGAAGGGATATAGACCGCCTCGAAATCTGGTCTCGGGAACCGGAGCCGGAGAGTTGAGCTTCTGCGGGCCCGCACCCGGAACCAGTACTCTTGGGCCGGAGTCGTAAGCATCTTGAGGAGGGTCGTCTTGCCGCATCCACGCGGGCCCATGAGGATGGAACTCTGCGTTTGAACAAGCTCCGAGAATTGATTGGTAGGGATGAATGTTCGCGCGACTTCCTCGGGGGAGAGCCACCGGGCGTTGAAGGCGCCGAAAAGCGATGAAGTCTCCTGGCGTAGGCTATGACCGAGCATGGTCTCTTCCGATTGCCGGCAGGCCAGAGGGATCCAAAACGAGAACAAGCCGGCTCTCCGTGAGGAGTTGATCGCGCAATGACCTGAACTCTGAAGGCGTCAGAAACCTCAGTTCGGGCACTGCAGACGACAACTCGCCACTGGCCATGTAGAACGCACGGCGCGGTGGGGTGTTACGAACAATGCTGTCGCGGATAGTTTCGATAGGAACCGTCGAACCAAGTCCGGCGAGGGGGGAGATGTCGGCAGAATCCTCGGTCGCCGGAACCCAACCCGTGCCGATCCGAAATTCCCAAGTGGCAACCTGCGCCGCGAGCAGCCGCAAAGGGCCAGACTCTTCGCAGGTGACGAGATGGAAGACGTTCCGCGTGACCGATCCGAGGTCGCGAAGAATCGCTGAAAAACTTCCAGCACAAAACACGGGCAAGCGCCCGGCCGGCGTATCGACATCCGTAATTCTGGGATGATGCTTATGGCCGTGGATCACGAGGCCGCAGCCATGGCGACGGAGGAGTTCGAGCAGGGCGTCTCCGGAAGGCAAGACCTCGTCGTCGCTGCCGAAAATGGAGGAGTGAAGGGTCGGGTGGTGATGCAGAAGGGCAATTCGAATGTTCGCCGCCCGCGAAGACTCGAGCAGGGACTTCAGGCGATCGATCCGCTTCTGGTCGAAGGTTCCCTTGCGGGCAGTCGAACTATCGTGATGGTCGATGACGCTATTGACGGCGATGACATCAACGTGTCGGTTCGGGGTGAGTATGCAGCACCCGTCGCTGAAAAAGGATGTGCAGAGAGCATGATCCCTGAACGGGAAGCCGTCGCGGAGGTTCTTGGGGATGTGCGTGGGGTCCGCCCCCGAGCGACGCCTGGAATCGATGTCGTGGTTCCCGAGGACGGGGATGGTCTCCACGACGCCCAGTTCCCGCCCGACCTCCAGGGCGATCTCCCAGGCATGAGACATGCCTTCCTGGTTCGACTGGTCTGCGAGGTCGCCTGGAACGAGGAGCAAGTCCGCACGGAGCGACGTCTTGCGAATTCGCTCAATGAGGGACGCGGCCGGGTGCTGATTAGCCGGCACTCGCAGGGCCCCAACCTTGAGGTACGAGGCATCTGGCGACTTTGAGGCGAGGTGGCTGTGCAGGTCGCTGATAATTGCAATGCGCAGGGGGTTTCTACGGCGCCGGGATGGCATGACGACGTGCCCCTTTAACGCACATCAATCTACACTTGATGGCGGACTGACCACGATCGTGCATGTGCAGAAGATATCGTAGAGCGCCCGGGCCTCAAAGAACGAGCTCAAAGACCGCTGCGAAGTAGATTCGCGGCTACCGCCCCAGCCCGACCTCCTCGCGCAGCCGCGCCGCCCGCACGCTGGTGGCGTCCATCCTCAGGTACTCCGCCGCGCGCCGCTGCGCCTCGGCGCGGCGCTCGACCCGGGACAGCAGCAGCGCGCGATCGTAGAGCGCCGCCGCGTAGACGCGCTCGTGGGGCTTCACCGCCGCGAATTGGGCGATCGCCATCAGCCGGAATCCGCGCTGGCGCTCGGTGTCGGTCTGGTGGTCGGCGTTGAAGTCGAGCAGCGCGCCGAGCCCCATCCGCGCCTCCGGGACCTCGGTGCGGCCGTCCGCCACCCCGCGATAGCCGCGCCCGGCGCTTCCGAGCAGGTCCAGGGAACGTCGCCGGTCGCCGGCTTCCGCGGCATCGGCGCCCTGGGCGAGGTCCAGGTGGGCGAAGAACACGCGCAGGCGCGGATCGCCGCCGATCCGGCGCCGCGCCTGCTCCAGGTGGCTGCGGGCCTGGACCAGCGCGGCCACGCGCTCCGCGGCGGACATCGCCCGCGCCACGGATCGGGCGTCCTCGGCGCCGAACAGGGCGGATCCGAACGCCAGCCCGGACTGCGGCACCGGGGTCATCCCGCGCAGCAGCGCCGCCGCGGCGCGCACGTCCGGATCGTCCGGCAGCCCCTCGGACACCCGGGGCGGCGCGACCAGCGGCAGGACCGCCACCACCAGCAGGACCGCGAGCAGGCCGAGGAACGTGAGCGCCGCCGGCGCCGGCCAGCGGATGCGCCGCTCGATCTCCTCCACCCGCTGTGGCAACGAGGTCTCGGACACGAGACGCATCGTAGGAGCGCCGAGCGCGCGGGCGCAACGACGAGATCCTTACGGTTGCCACGCACCGATTCGTTGCTCCGCCCTCGCGCGACTGATACTTTGGCCGCGACCTTCGTGCGGTCCCCCCACGGTGCGGCACGGATTCAGCCCCGGTGATGCAAGGGAGAGCGTCCCGATGCCCGTAGCACGCTTCCTCCAGGTCTCCGATGTCCACCTCGGCCGCGCCTTCGGCTGGCTCCCCGCGGAGCGCCGCCAGCAGCGCCGTTTCGAGCAGCGCCGCGCGCTCGAAGAGGCGGTCCGTCAGGCGATCGAGCGCGGGGTGCACGCGATCCTGCTGCCCGGCGACCTGTTCGACCTCGAGGCGGTGGACGCCGACACCCTGACCTTCGCGATCCGCGCCTTCGAGGTGACCGGGTGCCCGCCGGTGTTCGTCGCGCCCGGCAACCACGATCCGGCCTCGCCCGCGAGCCACACCTGGAGCTCGTCGCTGCTGCGCGCGCGCGGGTTCTCGTGGCCCGCACACGTGCACGTGTTCTGCGAGCCGAGCTGGCAGTCGAAGCCGGTGGACGGGCTCGAGGGCTTCACCATCTGGGGGCGCTGCTTCGCGAGCGGCATGGAGAGCGCCGAACGGCCGCTGTCGGCCGAGGCGCTGCGCGGCACGGCGCAGGGCGACGGGGTGCACCTCGCGGTGTTCCACGGCTCGCGCGAGGGGCATTGCCCGCCGGACCAGAGCGTCACCGCGCCGTTCTCCGACGCCGAGGCGCTGGGCTCGCGCTTCGCCTACCTGGCCGCCGGGCACTACCACGCGGCGACCCAGATCGACGGCCCCGAGGGACCACGGCTCGCCTACGCCGGCTCGGCGCTGGCGCTGGATCTCACCGAGACCGGCTCGCACGGGGCGTGGGAGGTGCGGATCAAGACCGGATCCGGGCTGCCGCGCACCGAGATCGAGGCGGTCGAGCTCGACCGGCGCCGGGTCTACGACCTGCCGGTGGACATCGGCGGGTGCGGGTCGGCCGAGCAGATCGATCGCCGCGCGCTCAAGGCGATGGACCAGGCCGGCGCCTCGGAGCAGGACATCGTCACGGTGCGCTTCACCGGCCGCCTCGCGCACGGGGTGCGCTACGCCGGCGCCGGGCCCGAGCTCAAGGCGCACGCGTTCCACGTCCGCACCGACCTGTCGCGGATGCGCCCCGAGTACGACCTGGCCGCGCTGCGCGAGGACGAGAGTGGCACGGCCGAGTCCAACTTCGCGCGCCTGCTGATCGAGAAGCTCGAGCGCTCGAGCGACCCCGAGGAGCGCGCGACGATCGAGAGCGCGCTCTACTACGGGCTCGACGCCTTCCGGCTCGGCGAGGTCCAGCCCGCCTACGAGGAGATGGCCGAGTGAAGCTGCTGCGCCTCAAGGTCGGGGGGTTCGGGCCGTTGCGCGGGGAGTGGAGCTTCGATCCCGAGCGCGTCACCGTGATCGTGGACGACAACGAGCGCGGGAAGTCGAGCCTGCTGAACGCGGTGACCGCCGCGCTCTACGGGCTCGAGAACGATCGCCGCACCCATCGCCTGATCACCCCGCTCGAGCGCTGGCGCCCCTGGGACGGCGGGGTGTTCGGCCTGGAGCTGGAGCTCGAGGCGGGCGGCGAGCCGATCACCATCCGCCGCGACTTCGAGCGCGGCACGGTCGAGGTGTGGAACGCGCGCGGCCAGGAGATCACCGCGCAGTTCCGCGAGGGCAAGGACGAGTTTCCGGTGGGCAAGAAGCTGCTGGGGCTCGAGGCTGACGAGTTCGAGAAGTGCGCGTTCGTGCGCCAGGGCGAGCTGGAATCGGTGGTCCCGGCGGACGAGAAGGCGCGGCGCAGCGGCACGCTGCACGCGCGGCTCGAGAGCGCCACCGACACCCGCGGCGGCGACACCACCGCCAGCGAGTCGCTGCGCGTGCTCCAGGACTCGGTGCGCAAGTACACCTGTCCGGAGCTGGAGTTCACGGGCACGGTCGACAACGCGATCCAGCGGCTCGAGGCCAAGCGCGGGCTGCTCGAGTCCGAGGCGCACGCGCTCGAGCACCGGCTCCAGCAGGCGGCCGAGCCGCTGGCGACGCTGGCGCGGCTCAGCGAGGACGAGAACGCCGCGCGCGCCGGGCTGCGCGAGCTCGAGCAGGAGCGGCGCCGCGGCGGGGCGCTGGCCGCGGGCCGCCAGCTCCGCGAGCACGACGAGCGCCGCCGCGACCTCGACGCCCGGAAGGCCGAGGCCGAGGGGCTGGCGGGGTTCGCCCACCTGCCCGACAGCGCGGAGGCCGAGCTGCGGATCACGCGGGCGCGCTATGACGAGGCGGTGCGCAGCCGCGACTCGCTCGACGCCCGGCGCCGCGACGAGCAGTCGCGCGAGCGCACCGCCGGCGAGTCCGAGCTGCAGACGCTCGCGATCTACGAGGCCTGCACGACGGACGACGCCGACCGCCTGATCACGCTGGCCGCCGACCTGCGGCGCTTCGGCGACGAGGAGACCCGGCTGCGCGACGGCATCGCCTCCGAGCGCGAGTCGCTGGTCGGGCGCGGGTTCGAGCCCGAGCGGGCGCAGGCGCTGAACCAGAAGTTCGGCGCGCTCGACGAGCCGCGCCAGAGGCTGTTGCGCGGGCAGGCCGAGATCGAGCTGGCATTCCAGACCGAGGTCGCCGAGCTGGAGGAGACCCGCACCCACAGCACCGAGCGCCTGCGCGCGATCGACGCGCGGCGGAACGGGCTGGGGCTGCCGGGCTGGGTGCTCACCGCGCTGGGATTCTCGAGCGCGATCGCCTACGGCGTGCTGACGGCGATGCGCACCGATTCCCATATCACCCTGCCGCTGGTGGTGATCGCGGGGGTGATGCTGCTGCCCGGCATCGGCCTGCTGCTGGGGGCGAACGCGTCCGGCAACCAGGAGCGCCAGCAGTCGCTCAAGAACCTCACCGACGCGCAGCGCCGGCTCAACCAGCTCAAGACGCGGCGCGCCGAGAGCGAGATCGAGCTGGCCGAGGCGGCTGCGAGCTTCGGCTACCGCGACCCGCGCGACCTGATGCGCGAGTGGAACGAGTACGTGCGGCTGGGCGAGGAGAGCTCGGCGCTGCGCCGCGTGCACGATCAGTCGGAGACGCTCGACGAGCGCCGCCGCACGACGTTCGCCGAGGTGCGCGAGCGCCTCGGCCGCGCCGGCGGCGGTCCGCCCGATCCCGCCCACCTCGAGCGCGTCGCCGCCGGCATCCGCCACCTGGCCGCGCTCAAGCAGCGCCTCACCCAGATGGACAAGAGCTGGTCGTGGCACGACGAGGAGAAGAACGTCGCCGAGGCGACGGTGCGCGGCCTGCTCGAGAAGGCGATGCGCATCCTCCACAGCGCCGGGCTGGCGTTCGATCCGGCCCGCCCGTGGGACGAGCAGGTCGCCGAGCTGTCGGAGCGCATGAAGGGGCGCGGTCGCTACGCCTCGCTCACCGGCGAGCTGATCCCGACCCTCGAGCGCACGCTGCTGCCGGAGAACCGCGTCCAGGAGCTGCGCGCCGAGCTCGAGGCCGCCGAGGCCGAAGGCGGACCGCTGCCGGAGACCGAGGGACCGCCGCGCTCGACGGTGGAGCTGGAGCGCGAGACCGAGCGGCTGCGCAAGGCGCTCGAGCTGGCCCAGCAGCAGCGTCACGACCTGCGGCTCCAGGTGGACGACGTCTGCCGTCGCTACAACCTCGAGCACCCGGAGAAGCTCCTCCAGATCGCGCAGCTCGACGGCGCCCGTGCGCGGGCGCGCCGCTTCAAGCGCGCGATCGAGCTGGCCAGCGCGACCGTGCAGGAGGCGGCGCTGGACACGCATCGCCGCTGGGCCGACTGGCTCAACCGCCGCGTGGCGCAGATCCTCGGAGCGTTCGGCACCCAGGTCGAGGAGCTGCGCTTCGGCGACGACCTCGACTTCTCGATCAAGGTCTGGAACGGCCAGCCGCTGGCGCGCGGCAAGGCCGCGCTCCAGCTCTCGGCCGGGGCCCGCGACCAGCTGTGGCTGGCGATCCGATTGGCGATCAGCGAGTTCCTGTCGAAGCGCGACGACGCCCTTCCGCTGCTGGTGGACGACCCGTTCACCACCAGCGACGACGACCGGGCGCGCGCCGGGTTCAGGCTGCTGATCGAGAGCCTGTCGCAGCACCACCAGATCGTGATGGTGACCTGCCACCGGCATCGCCTGGATCATCTGGCGCAGCTCGACCCCGAGCTCTACGCCGCCCGCGTCGCCCGCCTCGAGATGGGCACCGCCCCGTCGCCCACGCGCGCCTAGCGGCGCGGCAGCGTCAGCGGATCCAGACCATCCGCTTCGTGAGCAGGCGGCCCTCCGCCTCGAGCCGGACCAGGTAGGCACCCGAAGCGACCGGGCTGCCCGAGGCGTCGCGGCCGTCCCAGGAGCGCGCGTGCCGTCCGGCCCCGAGGTCGCCCTCCTGCAGGACCCGCACGCATCGCCCGGCCACATCGTAGACCGCGAGCCGCGCGATGCCGCGTCGCGAGAGCGAGAACGTGACGTTGGCGAGCCGCCGGGCCGGATTGGGTGACACCGGAGGGAGGTCGAGTCTCGCCTCCTCGCCCTCCACGCCCACCAGCGACAGGACGTGGAGGGTGGTGGGGAACACGCTGTAGGCGCCGCCTTGCCAGGAGGGGCGCAGGATGACGTCCACCTCGACGTCCTCTGGCGCCGCGGTGTCGGGCACGGTGTACGCGTAGTCGAACGTCGCGCTCGCCGACGGGCCCAGCGCCCCGGAGCTCTGCTCGAGGTTCCACCAGTACGGCGTGGACGACGCGGCCTGGAGCACGAGGTTCCACCCCCACAGGTCGTCGAGGTTCTGCACGCCTACCTGGAGGTGCACGACGTCGTTCGGATACGCCGAGGTCGTGGAGGGCGTGACCGACGTGATCTGCATCATCCGGTCGATCGTGCGCGAGTAGATATCGAGGTCTCCGTTCCGGCCGTCGACCCACACGTAGTAGAGGCTGCGCCCATCGGCGGCGAGATCCTGCCACGGCCCGAACCGTACGGCGGGAATCGGCGGGGTGAGGACCAGGCTCATGTCGGTGGCCGTGCTCGAGACGAAGGCGGGACCCTCCCAGGTCTGGCCACCGTCGATCGACCGGTGCACGCCGTATCGTGCGATCTCCTTCCCCGGCTGCGAGGTCCAGTCGTAGCTGCCCAGGTGAAGATATCCATCCTTGTTGGTGGCGAGCGTGACACCGTCCTC